>SAMEA3663248__coassemble_61_pt1 | contig 50452 bp, 41 predicted proteins | sample SAMEA3663248__metabat2_low_PE_036 | metagenome-assembled genome bin SAMEA3663248 (sample SAMEA3663248) | pig gut metagenome | biome: pig gut; feature: pig-associated habitat; material: faeces | place: China | collected 2013 | reverse complement strand
TCCGTGTTGGTCACGCCGTCCCAGATGTTGCCCAGCTTGAATTTCTCATCGCCCACAAACTGGTGGCAGGGGTACAGGTCCCCCCAGGGGGTGACGGCCATGTACTCGGTGCCGGAGCCGCAGCCGGAAATGCGCTTATAGATGCAGGGGCCACCGCTCAGATCCAGCATGTAATGGTAGAAGGTGAAGGGCCGGCCCTCCTTGTCCCGCCGGAGCATCAGCTCCGCCAGCTGCTCATACTGCGCACAGACAACGGGGAAGTCCTCCTCCGTCAGGGCGGAGGGGTCGCCGGGGGCGCAGACCACCGGCTCCATGCTCAGCTCCGTGAAGCCCAGGTCCAGCATCTGCTGTATGTCCTGGAGAAAATCGGGGTTCGCATGGGTGAAAGTGCCCCGCATGTAATAGTTCTTTCCGCCCCGGGCGGCCACCAGCTTCTGAAATTTGGGGACGATCCGCTCCCAGCTGCCGTTTCCGGCGTAGTCCACCCGGTAGCGGTCGTGGATCTCCTTGCGGCCGTCCAGACTGAGCACCACATTGCTCATCTCCCGGTTGGCAAAGTCGATCACATCGTCGTCAATCAGCAGGCCGTTGGTGGTCAGGGTAAAGCGGAAATTCTTGTGGTGTTCCTTCTCAATGCTCCGGGCGTAGGCCACCAGATCCTTGACCACCTGGAAGTTCATCAGCGGCTCGCCGCCGAAGAAGTCCACCTCCAGATTCCGGCGGGTGCCGGAGTTGGCGATGAGAAAATCCAGAGCCTGCTTGCCCACCTCAAAGCTCATCACCGCCCGCTCGCCGTGATATTTGCCCTGGCTGGCAAAGCAGTAGGCGCAGTTGAGGTTGCAGGTGTGGGCCACATGCAGGCACAGGGCCTTGACCACCCCGGCGGTCTTCTCCTTCAGGCTGCCCGCCATGGGCTCAAAGGTGTCAGGGGTGAAAAGCTGCCCCGCATCCCGGAGCGCTGCCACCTGGTCGTAGCACTCCTCCAGGTCCCGGCGGGTGATACCCTCCCGGCCGGCGTACTTTTCCGCCGCGGCGCTGATGACGGTCTCCCGGTCGCTGCCCTCAAAGAGGGAGATCATATCGTAGGCCACCTCGTCCACCACATGCACGGAGCCGGAGCAGACGTCCAGCACGATGTTGTAGCCGCCCAGTTTATATTGATGGATCATGTTTCTGTCTCCTTGAATTCATAGTAAAAATGCCGCCCTTAAAGGCGGCATTTTAATACCTTGCAATTTCTTGCACCTGCAATTACTTGCGGTCCTTGCTGCTCTCGCACTGCTGGTTGGCAATACCGCAGCTGGTCTTGCAAGCGGACTGGCAGGAAGTCTGGCACTCACCGCAGCCGCCGTTCTTGGCGCTCTCGCAGAGATTGCGGGTTTTGATCGTCTTGATATGTTCCATGGTTAAGACCTCCGTTTATTTTTACCCTGAGATGTTACCATATTTTTGCCCCGCCGTCAATACGATACGCAATTTTTCGGCGGGGAAAGGCGGCAGGCGGGGAACCTTCCGGTCAGCCCGCGCCTTGTGTCCCTTCCCATTTGAACAGCAGCACCCCGGCGATCATCATCCCCAGGCCCAGCCACTTGCTCCAGACGAAGGGTACCTTTTCGCTGCCCAAGAGGCCGAAAGCGTCGATGGCGGCGGCCACCAGCAGCTGGGAGATCAGAATGATGGAGATGGCATAGGTGGGGCTCAGCTGCCCGATGGACAGCATGACCGTAATGGTGATGACCAGGCCCAGCACGCCCCCGGTCCAATAGACCCAATTCACTTCCCGGATGGCGGAAAAATTGCCTTTGCCCATAATCCAGCAGGCGATCAGCCCCAGCAGAAAGGCTGTGCCCTGGACAAAGGCGTTGGACTCGTACAGGCCGATCCTGTCACTGAGCCGGGTGTTGATCACTCCCTGAAAGCTCATGGCAGCCCCCGCCAGAATACTCATGATCACGCCGAACATAAAAAATCACCTCCCGGATAGCATTTCCCCGGAATGACGGGCTATTCAAAAAAGTGCTCCCCGGCAGAACAGGATGAAATACGGCGGGGAACATCGGCATTTTTTGCGTTGACCCAGTTTTTTGTTAATTTTTCCTTGACACAAAATACATTTGTAGTACAATAAAATAAATGGGAGTGTATGCCAATGGAAAAACCGAAATTACAGATTACGCCAAAAAAATACGGCGGAGAAACCTCCGTCATCTCCATGCGTCTGCCAAAGGATATGCTGCGGGATATTGACGCGGTGGCGGAGGAGACAGGGCGGACCCGCAACGAGATTATGCAGCTGAGCATGGAGTTTGCTCTGGACAACATGGAGATCCGAAAGACCGGTAACAATACAGGGGAGTGGAGAGAGAAGATATGGCAGTTATAAAATGCAAGATGTGCGGCGGAGACTTGGAGATCAAAGAGGGGCTGACGGTTGCGGAGTGCGAATACTGCGGCAGCCGGCAGACCATCCCCACGGCGGACAACGAAAAGAAGCTGACTCTGTTCGGCAGGGCCGGGCGGCTGCTGCGCGGCTGCGAGTTTGACAAGGCGGCCGGTGTGTTCGAGAGCATTGTGGCAGACTTTCCGGAGGAGGCCGAGGCCTACTGGGGGCTGGTGCTGTGCAAATACGGCATCGAGTACGTGGACGATCCGGCCACGGGCAAGAAGATCCCGACCTGCCACCGCTCCAGCTTCGACAGCGTGCTGGACGACGAGAACTTTGAGCAGGCCTGCGAGAACGCGGACGCCGTGGCCCGCAGCGTGTACCGGGCGGAGGCCAGAGTCATCGAGGAGCTGCGCAAGGGCATCATCCAGGTGTCCTCACGGGAGGAGCCTTACGACGTCTTTATCTGCTATAAGGAAACCGACGACAAGGGCGAGCGGACGCTGGACAGCGTCATCGCCCAGGATATCTACACGGCCCTGACGGAAAAGGGCTACCGGGTGTTCTTCTCCCGCATCAGCCTGGAGGACAAGCTGGGCGTGGAATACGAGCCTTACATATTCGCCGCCTTGAACAGCGCCAAGCTCATGCTGGCGGTGGGCACGGACTACGAGCATTTTAACGCGGTCTGGGTGAAAAACGAGTGGAGCCGCTTTCTGGCGCTGATCGCCTCCGGCCAGAAAAAGACCCTGATCCCCTGTTACAAGAATATTGACGCCTACGACATGCCGCGGGAGTTTGCCAAGCTCTCCGCGCAGGACATGGGCAAGGTGGGCGCCATGCAGGATCTGCTCCGGGGCGTGGAGAAGATTTTGGGCGGCAGGAAAGAGGAGAAGCAGGCGGAGCCGGTCATCGTCTCCCAGCCGGTCTCCGGCGGCCCCAATGTGCGGGCCATGATCGACCGGGGCAATATGGCCCTGGAGGACGGCAAGTGGCGGGAGGCTGCGGAGTATTATAACCGTGCGCTGGACATGGACGCCCGCTGCGCCGATGCCTATCTGGGTCAGCTGCTGGCAAAGAACCAGTGCGCGGACGACAGGGCATTTGTGGAAAAGCGCCTGGCGCAATATCCCCCAACAGATGGAGATAAAATAGCCGCCTGCCCGGAGGACACGGCGCGAATCAACGCCGCCGCAAAAAAATACGCGGTGAATTTCTTCCTTTCTCAAGACGAGATCAAAGAAAAATTCCAGTTCGACCGATACTATTACAGCACCCTCTCCCAGTTCCGGGAGCAGCTGAAAGCGGAGGAGACGTACCTCTCCCGCGAAAACGATTTTGTCCGAGCAGAGAGATTTGCTTCCGGCCCTTCGGCGGAACGGGTCAAAAAGCTGAAGCAGGAGCTGCTGAGTACTTTGGAAAGCCGGATATCCGAGGCAGAGCGGCGGGATAACGAAGCAATTGACCGGGTGAAGCAAAAATACGCCGCCTTTCTGGATGAGGCGGAGGAGCAGGTAAAAAAGCGAAACGAGGAAGCACTGGCAGAGCAGGCGGCGTGCGAGCAAAAGTATCAGGAGGCCTGTGCCCTTCAGGCCGCCGCTGTCACCCAGGAGGAGTTTGAAAACGCGGAAAAGGCATTCAGTCCTTTGACATTTTATAAGGACGCCAACACGCGAAAGACCGTGTGCAGCGAAAAGGCCCATGAATTTGACCTGGCCAGGGACTATCAAAAGGCCTGTGAACTGCAGGAGGCGGCGGTCAGCGCCATCGATTTCAACAACGCGGCCACGGCCTTTGACGTCCTGGACGGCTATCTGGATTCGGCGGAAAAAAGAGAGAGCTGCCGTGCGGCGGCAAATCAAATAATAGAAATCCAGAGAGAAGAACAGAGACGGAAGCGAAAGAAAACGATAACCTTCGCGTCAATCCTGACCGGCATCGTCGTTGTGGTTTCGCTGGTTTTCCTTTTTCTCCTGCTCCCAATGAGGCAATACAATAATGCAGAGGAACTGTATGCCTCCGGGGATTACGCTGCGGCGGCCTTATCCTATGCCAAAGCCGGGAATTATAAAGACGCCCGTGAAAAATGCTTTGAGGCCTGGGAAGAATCCGGAGTTTGGTCGACAATCAGCGCAGACTATTGTCAAACGGTAGGTCTGAAGGCCGACGGCACGGCGGTGGCTGTGGGCTCTAACGGGCATGGCCAGTGCGACGTATCCGGCTGGCGGGATATTGTGGCTGTCAGCGCAGGATGGATTCACACGGTAGGTCTGAAGGCCGACGGCACGGTGGTGGCTGTGGGCTCTAACAAGTATGGCCAGTGTGAGGTATCCGACTGGCGGGATATTGTGGCCATCAGCGCGAACGATGTTCACACGGTGGGTCTGAAGGCCGACGGCACGGTGGTGGCTGTGGGCGATAGCGAGTATGGCCAGTGCAGGGTATCCGACTGGCGGGATATTGTGGCCATCAGCGCAGGCGGTAATCACACGGTGGGTCTGAAGGCCGACGGCACGGTGGTGGCTGTAGGCTATAACGGGGTCGGCCAGTGCGACGTATCCGGCTTGCGTGACATTGTGGCCATCAGCGCAGGCGGTAATCACACGGTAGGTCTGAAGGCCGACGGCACGGTGGTGGCTGTGGGCGATAACGAGTACGGCCAGTGCCAGGTATCCGACTGGCGGGATATTGTGGCCATCAGCGCAGGAGATTATCACACGGTAGGTCTGAAGGCCGACGGCACGGTGGTGGCTGTGGGCGCTAACTGGGACGGCCAGTGTGAGGTATCCGACTGGCGGGATATTGTGGCCATCAGCGCAGGCAGTGGTTACACGGTGGGCCTGAAATCCGACGGCACGGTGGTGGCTGTGGGCGATAACTGGTGTGGCCAGTGCGACGTATCCGACTGGCGCAGCATCAAGCTGCCGTGAGCGCGCGGCGCGAAAAGGAAAGACAAAAGCAAGGAGTATCATTTGGGAGGGGTGCCAATTATGGCCAAATTTGTGATTCAATGTCCCAACTGCGGGAAATACGCGGAGGCAAAGACCGGCTTCTTTGCCAGAAAGAAGATCGACTGCGCCTGCGGCTATACCATCAACGTACGCACGGACCGGCTGATAGGCCGGGAGTGCGCCCACTGCGGCAACATGGTGGTGTTCGACCAGGCCGAAGGGGAAAACGCCAAATGCCCCGTCTGCCATGAGCCCATCAACACCCTTGCGGACAAGAGCATGGTGGAGGAATTCTCCTGCGCCCAGTGCGGCGTGCGGCTGCGCACCGCCAAGTCCGCCAAAAGCTATGTCTGCCCGGTGTGCGACTGTGTAAACGACATTCAGGAGCGGCTGACCCAGGAGAAGATCAAAAAGGACGGCCTTGCCAGCATCATCAAGTACGAGGGGGACAACGAGACCCTGGTCTGGAAGCACCCCATTGAGGACTTTAACTTCGGCTCTCAGCTCATCGTCCACGAGAGCCAGGACGCCATCTTTTTCCAGGACGGCCAGGCCCTCGACCTGTTCGGCGCGGGCCGCTACACCCTGGAGACTCAGCAGCTCCCCCTGCTGGAAAAGCTCTATAAGCTGCCCACGGACACGGAGGGCACCTTCCACTCGGAGGTCTATTTCATCAACAAGACCACCCAGATGGGGGTCAAATGGGGCACCGACAGCAAGGTGCGCCTGTTCGACCCGGCCACGGGCATGGTTGTGGAGCTGGGGGCCAGCGGCGAGTTCAATATCCGCGTGGCCGATTCCCGGAAGCTGCTGCTGAAGCTGGTGGGCACCGCCAACGGCATGACCCAGGAGCAGCTTGTGGGCGCCGGCAGCGGCAAGGGCATGTTCCGGGCCATGGTCATGACCCAGGTGAAAAGCTATCTGGCCCAGGTGATCCGGGAGAACAACATCAACATTCTGCAGATCGACGAGCGGCTCCTGGAGCTGTCTCTGGCACTGAAGCAGAAAGTCAACGCCTATCTGGCCGACTACGGCCTGGAAATGCCGGAATTCTTTGTCAGCCGGGTGGTGACCCCGGACGACGATCCCAATTTCCGCAGGCTGAAGGAGCAGTATTCCGAACAGTACCTGCGGGTGCGTCAGGAGCAGATTGAGAAGAGCGTGGCCACCGCCGCAGCGGAGCGCAAGGCCGTGGAGGCGGAGACCGCCGCCCGCATGAAGATCATCGGCGCCCAGGGAGAGGCGGAGACCCTTCGCATACGCAAGCAGGCCGAGGCGGACGCCTACCGGATGCAGGCCGAGGCGGAGGCCATGGAGATGAAGATGAAGGGCTACTCTTATCAGCAGGAGACCAGCCGCATGGTAGGCATGGAGGCCTTGAAAAACGGTATCCCCGGCGGTGAGGGCGGCGGCCTCGCGGGCAGCGTTGTGGGCGGTATCGGCGAGATCGCCGGCCTGGGTATGACGCTGGGCGCGGTTGGCAGCGTGGCCGGCATGACCAGGGACGCCATCGGCCCTCTGTTCGGCGCAACCGCCCGGATAGGGCAGGGCATGGGCGAGCAGGTGCTGCAAGCGCAGGCCCCGGAGGCGCAAAGCGGCTGGGACTGCGGCGTCTGCGGGCGAAAGGGCATCAGCTCCAATTTCTGCCCGGACTGCGGCAGCAAAAGGCCTGATACACCCGTGGGCTGGGATTGCCCCGGCTGCGGGCAGAAAAACATCACCAGCAATTTTTGCCCCAACTGCGGACAAAAAAAGCCGGAGCCGCCCAAGGGCTGGGACTGCCCGGACTGCGGACAAAAAGACATTACCACAAACTTTTGCCCCAACTGCGGCAGAAAGAGAGGCTGAGTCATGAGTAAGAACAAACTGCGTTTTACTGTTGCCCTGGCGGCGGTGCTGATCGCGTTCAGCGTGATCGCCTTTGTGGTGCCTTTTGTGAAAAACGGAACTTTCTGGCTCTCCTACATATTCGCTGTGCTTGCCATCGCCGTCCAGTTTTACGCCATGCCCAAAGCCATGGGCGGCGAGGCCAGATCCAAGTTTTACGGTTTTCCCATCCTTCGCATCAGCTTCGCCTATCTGGTCATGCAGATCGTGCTGAGTTTTGTGTTTATGGCCCTTGCCAAGTGGGTGCCGGTGTGGATCCCTGTGGTTCTGTATGTGCTGCTGCTGTGCGCGGCCCTGATTGGGTTCGTGGCGGCGGACAGCGTGCGCGAGGAAGTGGAGCGGCAGGATGTACAGATCAAAAAACAGGTCTCCACCATGCGTATGCTCCAGTCCCGGCTCAGCACCCTTGCCGCCCAGTGCGACAGTGAAGCCGCCGCGGCTGCGGTCAGCCGCCTGGCCGAGGAGCTGCGCTTCAGCGACCCCGTCAGCTGCGAGGCCCTGTTCGACGCGGAAAGTGAGCTCTCTGCCTGTATCGACACGCTGCAGCAGGCCGTGGTAGACGGCAGCGAGGAGGATATTCTCACTCTCTGCCGCCGGACCAGCGCGGCTCTCGCGGAAAGAAACAGGCTCTGCAAGCTGAACAAGTAATTTTATCCGCAGAAACAAAAGAGAAGCACCGTACAGGAGCTGTTAATCCGCTTCTGTACGGTGCTTTTTGGCTGATAATAAAGAAAAAGCAGCGGCCGGTCTGTTTTATGCCTGGAAGGGCTTCAGATCTTTTACCGCGTCCTTGGCGGTGATCCGGGCGTCGCCGTTGTCGATGTCGACGAGAATGTATCTGTCGTTGCCCATGCCCAGCTCCTTCATGTAGCTGAGCTGCCGCAGGCCGTGGCGGCTCTCCATGCGCTCGATCAGGTCGTGGTGCTCCTCCTCGGTCATGGCGTAGATCATGTCCACACAGGCTTGGTCCACCGCCAGAATGTCCAGGGAGGCCGCAATGCCCACATTGGGCGTGACCACCGGCGCGGCGTTAACGCCCTCGCAGTCGCAGGAGACCGACATGTTCCGCATGACGTTTACATAGCAGAGCTTCTCCCCGAAATAGTCCAGAACAGATTTGGTGGATTCGGTCATGCGCTCCATAAACTCTTCCTCGGTGATGCTCCACATATCATCGGAGCCCAGCCGGGTGTGGATCATCTTCTTCCCGATGCGCCCGTCGGCACAGCCAATGCCGATGTTCTTGTTGCTGCCGCCGAAGCCGCCCTGCACATGGCCCTTGAAGTGGGTCAGGACCACCAGAGAATCGTAATTTTTCAGGTGGGAGCCCACGGACATCTGGCTGAACCATTTGCCGCCCCGGATGGGGAGCATGGCCGTGCCCTCCTCGTCCATGATGTCCACCGGGCAGAAGGTCCAGCCGTTGACCTGCAGGGTCTCCCGGTGCTCCTCGGTGGTGTAGCGGTCCCCGACATAATAGGTGTTGGTCTCCACGATGGCGGCATTGTTGATGCTGCTCTCCAGCAGGGACTGCACCCAGTCCCGGGGAATAATATTGGGGCCGTTCTGCTCGCCGGTATGCAGCTTGACCGCGACTCTTCCGCGGATTTCGCCGTTCACCCGTTCATAAATTTTCCGCAGGCCCTCCGCGGACAGGTCACGGGTAAAGAATACAATGCTCTCCCCGCCGCTGCGCGCCTCATAGGGTACAAATTTGTTTCCGTCGCTTCCCGGTCTGAACTCTGACATATTCAGGCTCCTTTCCCAATTTCAGTTTAACAATGGCAGTATAACATTAAACCCAGGTTTAGAGTCAAGACCCAATTGACGGTTTATGAAGATATTCTGAAAGAGAGAGAGTATAGTAAAATCCCGAACGCTTGCGCATTCGGGATTTTTGTAACATCGCAACAGAATAGATGTCGCCGGTTTCAGGTCTGCACCCAAAACCAAATCGAAGCCCAGCGCAGCGGTTGTGATTTGGGAAAGAGGAGCGACGGAATGAATGAGCGATGACTTTTTAAAATAAAAAGTCGTCGCGAACGATATGAAGTCCGCGACGACGTGTCATATCGCAGCAGAATAGATGCCGCTTAATCAAAAACGTCCGCGAAGCGGACACCTTAACTTCTTCACTCTTCACTATTACATATTACTTCCCAAAAATCCCGAATGCGCGAACGCAGTGAAGAGTGAATAGTGAAAAAGTAATAAGTAAAAATCCCGAACGCTTGCGCATTCGGGATTTTTGGTGGAGACGGAGGGATTCGCTTGCATTCTCGTCTTGCGCTGCAAGACGAGAATAAAGGTATCGACCAGTTTTTGAACTGGTCGATGAAGCAGCCACCGGCTGCTTCGCACATGATTCGAATCCCTCCTGCGCAGGTATTGACCAAAGAAAAAAACCACTCTTTCCAGAGTGGCTTTTTTCTTTGGGAACTAACCCTAATTTTGATACAAATGCACCCCCATTTGAGGTTAGGGGGTGCAAAGTCATTTTAGGGGGTGCATTTAGTGAGTAGGGGGTGCAAAATTGCAATATCCAACGATCGCAGGTTGTTCCCAATCGTCAAAAAAATCTAAGTTTATTACTGTGTCGGTTCCGCGATCAGCCCAAAAACGAAGGGTAACCGAACGGGTCGGCAGTTCGCCTTCATCTAAAATCAGCATGTCCCCATTATCATACGATGCAAAAACGTAAAACCGCGTTTCGGGATATTGATATTCGAGGACTTTCTTCCAATATAGTAACATACCTATCGCCTTGATAAGGAGTGATTTTACTTCATCATCTGTTTGGGCATCCAAATGTATTTCGTTTCCATCCCATTCAAGTTGTGATAAATCCTGAGTGGATTTAATCTGCTTTCTGTCCAATCCACAGAAATTGGAAACACCCCAATACTTTCTTCCGATGGCATCTTCTTTTTGCCAAATAGGATAGCTATTATCTTGTGAGATAAGATGCACATCGTCAATCTTGTATTGTTCAAGAAGCGATTCCATGGCACTATTCGTTTTCATTCTGCATCACCTCTTTTTTGAATTATACCATAATAGTAATTCTCTTTCAACGATTGTTGCCTATAATTTAACGATTACCCCTATAAATCAACGATTATGGTTGTAATTTAACGATTGCTTGTCTTTTAACGATTTGAAACAGGATTAAACAGCCAATTGGAGGATGTCTTTCCCGAAAAGTTCTCGAAATAGTGAATTTAAGCATAAAATAACCGTCATTCCTTTGTATCAGAATGACGGTTATTCTTTGGTGGAGACGGAGGGATTCGAACCCTTGACCTTACGGATGCGAACCGTACGCTCTCCCAGCTGAGCTACGCCCCCGTTTGTTCACTTGTCAGCTTTAAGCATTATATCACAAATTTTCCGTTTGTAAAGAAAAATATTGATTATATTCAAAACTTGTAGTACAATAGGCGCGTGGCTTTTGACAAGGCTGCACTAGTCGGGGAGCCAGCGGTGCCCTGTAACCTGCAATCCGCTACAGCAGGGACGAATTCCCATCCGAGGATATGTTCTGTGTCGTCTGACCCCGGTAAGCAGCGTTGACGACCCGGTCTTGCGCAACGGAAACCCGTGAACCATGTCAGGCGGGGAACCGAGCAGCATTAAGCGGTGCTTTCCGTGTGCCGCGAGGTCGCCGGGTCTGAGCCGGCTGCCGGCGTAACGGGCATATCGCCTATTCGGAGATGGGTGTGCAGTCTTGTCAAGAGTCATAAAGTCTATTGCGGGGAGGCGCGTTCTTTGTATCAGGCCCTGTATCGGAAATGGAGACCCCAGACCTTCGACCAGGTGGTGGGGCAAAAGCACATTACCGAGACCCTGAAAAACCAGGTCCGTACCGGACGGCTGTCCCACGCCTATCTTTTCATCGGCACCCGGGGCACCGGAAAGACCACCTGCGCCCGTATCCTGGCCAAGGCCGTGAACTGCGAGCACCCGGTGGACGGAAACCCCTGCGGCGTCTGCCCGGCCTGCCGGGGGATCACTGAAGGCTCCGTAATGGACGTGGTGGAGCTGGACGCCGCCTCCAATAACGGCGTGGACAATGTGCGCGCCCTGCGGGAGGAAGCGATTTTTTCGCCCGCCACGGTGAAAAAAAGAGTGTACATCATCGACGAGGTACACATGCTCTCCAACCCGGCCTTCAACGCGCTGCTGAAAATTCTGGAGGAGCCGCCTGAGCACCTGATGTTCATCCTGGCCACTACCGAGCTGCAAAAGGTTCCCGCCACGATCCTGTCCCGCTGCCAGCGGCACAGCTTCAAGCGGATCGACACGGCGGTGATCACCGATTATCTGGAATATATCGCGGGGCAGGAGGGCTTTACCCTCCAGCACGACGCGGCGGAGCTGATCGCGCGGCTGGCCGAGGGCGGCGTGCGCGACGCGCTGAGCCTGCTGGATCAGTGCTCTGCCAGTGAAAAGATCGACCTGGAGGCCGTATATTCCGCCATGGGTCTGGCAGGCAACCGCCGGGTGGCGGAGCTGCTGGACCATATCCTGCGCCATGAGACGGAGGCGGCACTGAAAGAATTTACCGGCATGTGGATGGACGGAAAGGATCCGGTATCCCTGCTGACAGAGCTGAGCAATCTTATGCGGGACGTGCTGATGATGCATGTGGCCCCCAAAGGCGCGCTGGAGCTGATCTCCGGCGCTTTTGACGCCGGGACCCTGCGGGATTTTGCGGGGCGCATGACCACGGAGGAGCTGCTCTGCGCCATGAACACCCTGCAGAGGACCCTGTCCACGGTGAAGGACGCCAAAAATCCCAAAACCGCGGCGGAACTGTGCCTGGTCTCCCTGTGCGACAGTACCCTGGGGGAGAGTGTCGCGGAGCTTCGCGCCCGCGTCTCCCGTCTGGAAAAGCAGATGGAAGAGGGCGTGCCGGTCCGCCGGGAGGAGTGGGACCCTGCCCCCCGGAGAGCTGACCGGCGGGAATATGAAGAAGATTATTACGACGAGCTGCCCGAGCCGCCCCGGCGCTATGAGGAGCCGGAATATGAGGAACCGGGCCCGGAGGTGTTTATCGACGAACCCCGGGCGAGCGTTCCGGCGAAAAATCAGGGCAGAGCGGCGGAGACAAAGCCCGAAGAGCCTGTCACCCCGGCAGCAGCCCCTGCAGAGAAAGTGCCTGCCTGGTCGGAGATCTGCGAACGGGCGGCGCACCGGGTGCCCATGGACCTGAAAATCCTTCTTGGCGACGACAGCAAGCTGCGCGGCAGGATAGAGGGCGATCTGCTCAAACTTGAGGCCAACCCCGTTTTTGTATACGGCCGGGTCAACAAGCCGGAAGTATTACAGCTCTTTGCCCAGGCGGCAGGGGAGCTGGCCGGACGGGAAATACGGGTAATGCTCTCGGAACTGAAACCCAATGAACGGCCACAGCGCGATATCGACGAACTTCGCGCCTACCCTGAGGTAAAATTTATATAAAGATAGAACTGGAGGAAAAAACAATGGCAAAAGGCGGATTTCGCGGGGGATTTCCCGGCGGCGGCAACCAGATGAACATGGTCAGACAGGCCCAGAAGATGCAGCAGGAGCTGCTGAAGATGCAGCAGGAGATCGAGACCTCCAAATTCGAGTTCACGGCCGGCGGCGGCGCGGTGAAGGCTGTTGTCCTGGGCACCAAGGAGCTGGAGAGCATTGAGATCAAGCCCGAAGTGGTGGATCCTGACGATGTGGAAATGCTCCAGGACCTGGTGATCGCCGCGGTTAACGGCGCAATGAAGCTCTGCGACGACAGCACGGCAAAATCCATGAGCAAGATCCAGGGCGGAATGAACCTGCCTTTCTGAATGAATAAAATGGGCAGGTCAAAGACCTGCCCATCATTATGACCAGTATACTTTTGCTTATCTGACGGCCATTTCCTGATAATAGAAGGCCGCACCGGCCAGGGAGTATATGGGCGCCACCATGGACAGCGCGCCGCCTTCGCCGTAATAGAGCATCAGACCGTCTCCATAGGTGGTCGGGTCGAGGGTTCTGGCGTATTGTTCCTCATAAAAACTGTCGTGGGGAAAACCGCCGAAGGCTTCGGTGAACTTCTGCTCACAGGCAGCCATGGCCAGGGAAGTCAGCTCCTCTTCCGTGAGCCCCTCCTGGGCGAGGAAGTCAGCGCGGGTGAACTCCCGGTTTTCTCCGGCGTCGTAATTGTATACGCGGTAATTGAAAAAGTCGTTGGGGCTGTCTGCGGTGCAGAGAATGGAGACAATATCGTCGTTGACGTAATAGCGGTAATCCACATTCACGCTGACCAGGCTGACGCCGTCGTCCATGCTTTTCAGCTCTTCATCCACCACGGACATAAGCTGCGCATGGATGGCCTCGTTTATGCGCCGGGCCTCCTCGGTCTCAGTGTTGATGGCCGGTATGCGGTAGGAGTAATGGTATTCATTGCCCAGACTGTCGGTATAATCGCCGCTTTTTTCAAAAGCCGTGACCACAATGTCCTCCGGGATCAGCGGCGCTTCCGATTCCGCCGGGGCGGGGGTGTCAAGCGGCTCGCCGCTTTCCGATGGGGCAGAGCTCTCCGCGGGAGCGGGGGAGGCCTCTCCGCAGGCGCAGAGCGACAGGGCCAGAGCCAAAAGTAAAAGTAAGGATACAGATTTTTTCATTTTTTTCATCCCTTTCGTGCCGATTCTATCACACAGGCATCCATGTTTCAAATAAAGAAGTCTTAAGAATATACCCTTTTCTCAGGAGGAGCAAATGAAAACCAACTGGACTGACAGCGTAGATATCAACAACCCTCTGCCGGAATATCCCCGGCCTCAGCTGGCCCGTCGGGGCTGGCGGAGCCTGAATGGCCCCTGGGATTATGCCATCAACAGCTCAAGCCGCCATCCCACAGAGTTTGACGGGCAGATCATTGTCCCCTTTTCCCCGGAGACGGAACTGTCCGGCGTACAGCGCAGCCTGAAAAGCGGGGAGTACCTCTGGTACCGCCGCCAGGTGGAGCTGCCGGAGGAATACGCGGGCAGGCGGGTGCTGCTGCACTTCGGCGCTGTGGACCAGGAGGCCACCGTATGGGTGAACAACACCATGGTGGCAAGCCATGTGGGCGGTTATCTGCCCTTTGAGGCGGACGTTACCGAGGCCATCGAGGATAACATGATGACCATCACCGTCCGGGTCACCGACGATACGGACAAGGGCGTACATACCCGGGGCAAGCAGAAAACCAAGCGGGGCGGCATCTGGTACACGCCCCAGAGCGGCATCTGGCAGACCGTATGGATGGAGGCCGTGCCCGAGGATTACGTCAAATCTCTCCGTATCACCCCGGATTTCGACAAGGGGACTGTGGAAATCGCGGCGGAAACTGTGGGAGAAGCTCCCGCCTTTGCCCAGTTCGGCGGCTTTTCCTATGAACTGCCGGCGGAGATCCCCGTGCCGGATTTTGAGGCCTGGTCCCCCGACCACCCCAAGCTCTACGGCTTTACGGTCAGCTGCGGGGAGGATCTGGTCCAGAGCTATTTTGCCATGCGCAAATTCTCCGTGGAGGAGGATGAAAAGGGCGTAAAGCGGCTGTTTCTTAACAACAAGCCCCTTTTCCACAACGGCCTTCTGGACCAGGGCTACTGGCCCGACGGGCTGTACACCGCCCCCACTGACGAGGCGCTGGCCTACGATATCCGTGTGGCCAAGGCCATGGGCTACAATATGCTGAGAAAGCACATCAAGGTTGAGCCTCTGCGCTGGTACTACCACTGTGACAGGCTGGGGATGCTGGTGTGGCAAGACATGCCCTGCGGTGGCGGAAGCTACAATCCCGTTGTGGTGTCTGCCCCGCTGCTGACCGGCTCCCATATGAAGGACAGCGCCTACGGTCTGTTCGGCCGGGGCGACACCGCCGGCCGGGCGGAGTTCAAGGCGGAGTTGGCAGAGATGGTGAAACACCTGTATAATTGCACCTGCATCGCCATGTGGGTCATCTTCAACGAAGGCTGGGGCCAGTTCGACGCGGAGAAGATGCACGATTTTGTCCGCTCCATGGACCGCACCCGCACCATCGACCACGCCTCCGGCTGGCACGACCAGCACATCGGCCAGGTGAGAAGCGACCATGTCTATTTCAAGAAATATTCCTTTAAGCCCGACAAGTACGACAGGGCCGTCCTGCTCAGTGAGTTCGGCGGCTACGCCCACAAGGTGATCGGCCACTGCTTCAGTAAAAAGGACTTCGGCTACAAGAAATTCGAGATGCCGGCCCAGCTGGAGATCGGCCTGGAGGAGCTGTACCAGCAGCAGATCAGGCCCGCTGTGGCCCAGGGGCTGGCCGCCGCGGTGTACACCCAGATTAGCGATGTGGAGGATGAAGTGAACGGACTTATGACATATGACCGCAAAGTGGCGAAAATAGCACCGGAAATCATGCAGAAAATCACCAAAGTGGTGTAATAGCGAAAACAGCAAGGCGGGGAGACCCGCCTTGCTGTTTGCTCAAATAAATTTACATAATAAAGTATACATAAAATAATAGACATAATATAATCAACATAATATAGTTGACGTAATATGATTTACATAGTAACATTAGCCTGTTATATATCCTCATTTGAGGCCGGGGGAAAGGCCAACGAGAGGGAAGTAATAGGTAAAAGTGAATAGTGAATAGGTAAACAGTTTTCAATGGAAAAGCTCCTCCGTATGCCATACGGAGGAGCTTTTCCATTGAAAATTGTTTATGCGCCCTGGCCCCAGCGGACGATCTCGTCCACAGTCCAGCCAGCAGGCTGGCCGGAGCCGGTGGAGGCCATGGTGTAAAGGGCCTTCTCCTGCTCGTTGAGGGTGCCTTTCGCCTCCAGGCGGGAGACGATGTCCTTGCACTTGATCTTCATAATGAGCTTATAGGGCAGGGGCAGTTTGTTCAGGTCAAACGCGCCCTGGAGGCAGAACACCTGTGTGGACGCGGGAATGCCGTTTTTCTCCCGGGCAAAACCTGCGCTCCCTTCGCTGACCGCGCCCATGCCCACAAGGACAGCGGCGGCCACATCATATTTTTCTGCGGCTTTCTTGTAGCCCTTGATGGTCCCGGCAAAGGCCCAGCCGATAAAGATGATTTTTCCGCCTTCCTTGACGTGTTCTTTGCCCATGGGAAAAGCGGGAATGTGCAGCGCGGCGGACAGCAGCTCCGCGTATTTTTTGCAGGAGCCGGTGAGAGAGTTATAGACGATGGCAGACAGCATGTTTGTATCCTCCTGTTTGAATTTTTCCGTTTTGTGATAATATTATTTTATGGTTTTCTTCCACCCTTGTCAACTTACAAACAAACTTTCATGTCCAAATTCGGGCGATAAAAAACCGGCCTTGTCCAAAAATGGACAAGGCCGTAGAAATTTAACTTACAAGCTCTACGCCTTCGTCTGTTCCGTAGACGGTGACCGTGAGCTTGTTCGGCAGGCAGGTGATGCACTGACCGGCGTAGCGCACCTTTCCCTGACTGACACAGATATGGTCAGGGCAGTCGGCCTCCAGCATGTAGGCCACCCCATCCTCGATCACAAGGATGTTGGTGCCGCCGTTCAGCTCATATTTGCCGCTGTCGGACAGGGAATACCTGGCCATTTCCACGCCGTCCACCCGGACGATCACCCCGGCGCCCTCCTCGCCTTTGTTGAAGTACAGGAAAAACAGTACTCCGGCGAGGATGAGCAAGCCAAAGATAATGCCGAGGTCGGCAAGGTGCTTTTTGTTTGCGGGAACTTTCTTCATCAGAAAGCAAACAGGGCCAGGGAGATGATGCAGGCGGCCAGCAGGCTGACAGGCAGACCGCGGAAGGCTTTGGGAACGTACTTCTCATTGATCCGGCTCTGCACACCGGCAAACAGGAACATGGCCAGCAAAAAGCCCAGACCCACGCCCAGAGCGGCGATAAGGGACTCAAGGAAGTTGTAGCCCGCAGTCACATTGTTCACCGCAAGGCCCAGCACAGCGCTGTTCAGGGCAATCAGGGGGAAGTAAACGCCCAGGCACTTGTGCATCAGCTTTTTCACCACCAGGTCCACCAGGTAGACCACGATGAGGATCAGGGCGATGAACACCAGCGTCTGAAGATAGCTGAGACCCAGCCTGGCCAGAAGGAAGTTCTGAACCGGCCAGGTGACGGCGGCGGTGAGGATCATCACCAAAGTCACCGCAAGGCCCATGCCGGCAATGCGGCTCTCGTCCTTGGCGTAACCCAGGAAGGGCGTGACGCCCAGGAACTTCTGCAGCGCGTAGTTATTGGCCAGAACGCCGCCAAGCAGGATCAAAAGCAGGGATTTGACAGTCATGCTTATTCACCCTCCTGTTCGTTATTTTCAGGCACGGCAGCGATTCCGGCAGCCGCGCAGGCAAGTCCTCCGGCTTCGTAGCCGCAGTCATCGCGGCGCAGGGCCTGGATCACCGCAAGCAGAATGGCAAAGACCAGAAATCCGCCGGGCGCTTTGAGGAGCAGGGGAATGTTGTGGCTCTCCAGGAAGGGAATAGCCAGGCCCGCAAAGCTGCCGTTTCCGAAGATCTCCCGTACGGCGGCCATGCAGAACAGGGCCAGGGTAAAGCCCAGACCGGTCAGGAGGCTGTCCAGAACGGAGACGCCGAAGCCGCGGGACGCGGAGGCTTCCCCGTTGGCAAAGACGGCCAGGTCAACGGCCACAACGGCCAGGTACACGCCCAGCATCTGGTACACACTGGGCAGGAAAGCGTTCATCAGAAGCTGAACGATGGACACAAAGCCCGCCACGATCACCACATAGGCAGGGAGCTTTGCCCGCTCAGGGATCAGGCGGCGCAGAGCGGAGATGAGCATAGCGGACAGCAGCATCACCAGCAGCACCGCAACGCCCATTCCCAGGGCGGAGATCACGCTGCCGGTCTGGGCCATGGCGGGGCAGGCGCCCAGAAACAGCACCAGAACAGGATTTTTCGCGATCGCGCTGAAAGCAAGAGGGCATTTCTTATTTTCGTTCATCAGTTATTCCCTCCATCTGTTGCAGAAATGGCCTGAAAGGCAGCAAACACGTCCTCAATGGCCACCGTCATGGCGTTGGTGCTGGCGGTAGCGCCGGAGATCAGGGTCTGCTCGCCGGTAAAGCTGCCGGCAGTCAGTCCGGTAAGGCCTTCCTTGTACTTGGCCTCATCCAGCTCATAGCTGGTGAAGTATTCGCCGAAGAGGATGATCTCGTCGCAGGCCATGGAGACGATAGCGCCGTTTTCATCCAGCACATAGTACACGGCGATGGGCTCATTGCTGTAGGCATAGGGCCGGGCGCAGAAGCCGTAAAGGGTGGTCTCGCCGTCGGTGACGCGGTATGCGCCGGTGACGGAGTTGAACACATCGTCCAAGGGAAGGGCGGTAAGCTCAGCACCCTCAGACACCATGGTCTGGAGCTTCTTCAGCTCTGCGTCGGCGGTGGATACGGTGTTGGCCGCGGCGTAGGAGGAAGCTTCCTCCACCATGGCGGCATTGGCCGTGTCGGTGACGTCCTTGCCCTCAATGTCATAGACGCGGACAGCGCCGGAGACATTGCAGATGAGCAGGTAGCTGCTCTCGCCGTCTTTCGCGACAAAGGCAAAGCCGGAGCCATTCAGGGCCCTCATGATCTTCTGGATAAAGGTGAACTGACCCTCGGCGATCTCAGGCTCTTCCACCTGAGCCACGCCGTCCCGGTTGGCAAGGCCGGTAAAGACCTGCACGGACAGCTCGGTGAGGATCTGGGCGTCGCTCTTCACGCCTGCGCCCACAAGATCATTGGCAATCAGGGCGGCAAAGCCGTCGCTGACAGCGTTTTTGAAGGCGGAGGAGGAATAGGTCACACCGGCAACCAGGCCCACGTCGCCAAGGGCGGAATCCTGGCCGATGAAGCTGCCGGGGTAGTCCGCGCCGAAGTCCTTGGTGTCGGGATAGGCGGTCAGCTCCGTTCCGGAGATCTTTCCCTCGGCGTCGATGGCGATGGTAAACTCGATAGGCTCCTTGGTGTAGCCCTGGGTGGTGGACAGGCGGATGGCGTAGCCCAGGCCGGAGGTCTCGCTGTAAATGGCCTGTACGGTCTCCGGTACATCGACCAGAGCGGAGGCGGCGCTGTCGTTTGCGTCGTAGATCAGCTCAAAGCCCTTGGCCTCGGGCATGACGCTGTACAGCGGGGCAAACTGCTGGGCGGAGCCGTTGGCCTCGATCAGAGGGGCGGCGAAGATGTTTATGCCGAAAAGCACCAGGGCGAATACGGCGAAAATAAGCACCAGCACCAGAGCCGAAGCGGCAAAGCCGGTTTTTTTATTAGGCATTTTTCGACCCTCCCAACGGTTTATTTCCGGTGAATCTCTCTATGTAGGGGACCAGAAGGTTCATAATCAGGATGGAGAAGGACACGCCCTCGGGATAGGCGCAGAAATAGCGGATGATAAAGGTGATCAGGCCGCAGCCCAGGGCGAATACCACCCGGCCCTTGGTGGTGATGGGGCAGGTCACATAGTCCGTGGCCATAAAGATGGCGCCCAGGAACAGACCGCCGCCCAGAATCTGATACAGGGCGTACACAAAGTCGCCGGAGGCGATCAGGGTGCAGACAAACACTGTACCGATAAAGACCACGGGGATATGCCAGCGGATGACCTTGCGGACCAGCAGGTAGATAAAGCCGATCAGCAGAGCCAAAGTGCAGGTCTCGCCGATGGCGCCGCCGTAGGTACCGATGAACATGTCCAGCAGAGAGGGGAGCTGGGAAGCGCCGTTGGCCAGCTGCTCCAGGGGAGTAGCGGAGGCTTCCAGCTCGACCACCGCGGGCATTGCGCCGCCGGCCACGGCGGAGAAGGCGATGAGCATAAACACGCGGGCGGTGATGGCGGGGTTGGCGAAGTTGCGGCCCAGGCCGCCGAAGAGGCCCTTGACCACCACAACGGCGAACACAGAGCCGATCACGCACTGCCAGATGGGCACATTGGTGCTCAGGTTCATGCCCAGCAGCAAGCCGGTGACCACTGCGCTGAGATCGCCCACGGTCTGCTGACGGCGGGTGATCAGGTTAAACAGGAACTCCGCCAGAACAGCGCTGACAATGCAGGTGAGCAGGATCACATTGGCCCGCATTCCGAAGATGACCGCCGAAGCGATGGCAGCCGGAAGGAGGGCAATGATCACATCCAGCATGATCCTGCGGGTGGAAGCGCCGCTGTGGATATGCGGAGAGGCTGAAGTGATAAGCTTTTCCATTTTACTTTTCCCCTTCCTTCTTTTCTGCGGCCTTTTCTGCGGCGGCCTTGTTGTATTTCCGGATAAAGCTCCGGGCCGCGCTGTTGTTTTCTGCAAGGGGACGGTGAGCGGGGCAGACGTAGGAGCAGCAGCCGCACTCCATGCACAGCTGAACCTTTTCCTTGTTCAGAATGGCGGCGCGCTTGTCCTCATCCTCCAGCTCCATGGCCTTGGCAAAGGCGGTGGGATTCAGGCTCAGCGGGCAGGTGGCCACGCAGCGGCCGCAGTGGATGCAGGGGCTGGGCTCCGCCTTCTGGGCGTCTTTCTGATCCATGACGATGATGGCGTTGGTGGCCTTGATGACCGGCTCGTCCATGGAGCGGGCGGTTTTGCCCATCATGGGGCCGCCGTAGATGACCTTGCCCGGCTCGCTCTTCAGACCGCCGGCCTGCTCCACCAGATAGCGGATGGGGGTGCCGATGGGGACGATCAGGTTCTTGGGCTCCTTGATGGCGGAGCCGTCCACCGTGATGCACTTTTCCACCAGAGGCATACCGTCTTCGATATACTGGGCCATCTTGGCCAGGGAAGTGATGTTGATAATAATCACGTTCAGCTCCGCAAGACGCTGGCCCTCGGCCACCACCTTGCCGGTGGCGTTATAGAGCAGCACCTGCTTTGCGCCCTGGGGATAGATGCTCTTCAGGGGCATGACGTTCACGGTATTGTCGCCTGCGAATACGCGGCGCATCTCCTCAATGGCGTCGGGCTTGTTCTCCTCAATGCCGATAATGAACTCCTCGGCCTTCAGATACTCTCTCAGCAGCTCCACGCCCTTGACGATATAGCCGCTGTTTTCCACCATGGTGCGGTTGTCGCTGGTGATGTAGGGCTCGCACTCCGCGCCGTTGACCAGTACAGTCTTAATGGGATTGCGGCGTACCGCGTCCAGCTTCGCCCACAAAGGAAATGCTGCTCCGCCCAGACCTACGATGCCGCTTTCCTGCACTGCGGCGAGGAAGCTGTCCAGATCGTGGATCTGAGGAGGGACGATGTTGGGGTCCTTCTCCATCTTGCCGTCGCTCTCGATGCGGATGGCAAGACCGGGCCTGCCGCCGTTAGGCGTGAACGTCTCAATAGCCTTGACTGTACCTGAAATAGTTGCATGGACCGGGGAGGAGATTTTCCCGTCCTCCCGGGCGATAAGCTGACCGATGCGCACATGGTCGCCGACTTCCACAACGGGGACAGCCGGACCGCCGGAGTGCATGGACATGGGGAGCAGGACTTCCTTTGGCGGCGAAATGCGTACAGAGTGCATCCCCGCCGTGTTTTTATGATGGGGGACTTTCAGTGCGGAAATTTTCTTTCTGAAATTCATCAGATAATGACCTCCATATTGTTGATACGGATAATAAAACGATCAATCTGTGATAAGGCTTGCCAGACCATCGGTGTAAGCCATGGACCCGTCAGGGTAGATCCAGAGCACCTCCACGCCGCCGATTTTCTCCACCAGCTTCTGCCCATCCTCCTGGGACATGCAGAAGAGGGCCGTAGACAGACAGTCGGCCAGGCCGCTGTCCGCCGTGATCACGGTGAGGGAAGAGAAATAGTCCGCCGGGTACAGCGTGTCCTTGTCAATGATGTGGTGATAGCGCACGCCGTCAACGGTGAAATAGCGCTCGTAGATACCGGAGGTAACGCAGGCCGTGTCGGACAAAAGCAGGCTCAGGGCAAAATTCCCGTCGGGATCGTTGGGGTCCTTTATGCCGGTGACCCAGCCGGAGCCGTCAGGCTTGGTGCCGATGATGCGGATATTCCCGCCCACGTTCAGCACATAGCCATAAGCCTCCTGGGCAAAGAGATAATCCGCTGCCCTCTCGGTGGCGTAGCCCTTGCCCAGGGCGCCTACATCGATGGAAGCTTGCGGATCGGTGATCCTGACGGTCAGATTTTCGCTGTCGATCTCCAGCAGGGAGATGTCCGTGTGCGTGGCTGCCTCTTTAAGCTCCTGCTCCGACGGCACACGAGCGGCGGAAGGGTCGTCGCTTGCGGCCGTGCGGCAGTCATGCCAGAGACGGAGAACAGCGCCCATCATCACGTTCATCTCGCCGCCGGTCTGTTCATACAGCTCCTTGGCATAACTGAGGAAGGTGATGAGCTTTTCGTCCACGGAGACAGGCTCCCCGCCTGCCAGCTTGTTGATGGTACACAGATTGTTGATGCCGGAATACTCATGGTATATGTCCAGGAGCTTGTGGTACTCCTCAAGTATACCTGAAACTTCGGCAGAACGGTTATCAAACCGTTCTGCCGAATCTCCGGAATAGTCGAACACATAGGAGACGGTATCGAAATATGTGAAATAGGATTTGCCTTTCGGCTCTATCTTATCCGGCTTGCCAAAGCAGCCGGCGAGGGGGAGAGCCAGCACCAACGCAAGGCACAGGGCCAAAACGCTTTTTATTCGCTTCAATACCTTCATCTCCAGCGGTCAGTATTTATCTTGCGTAGTTTGCTGCCAGGGCGATAACGGCCATCATGCCGGTGATGTCCATGGTGCAGGAAGCGAGCAGAGTCTCATCGGTAGTGACGTTGTGACCGCTCTCGTTTACCGTGGTCTCAATGCCGGCAACCTCAGCGGCGGTCTTGCCAACGGTGTAGTCAGCGAAGGCCTTGGCCTGAGCGTCCCACTCAGCGATTGCGCTGCCGTAAGCGACCATGCCGTAGTCAGCGCCCAGCTCTCTCTTGGTGCCCTTGAAGTCAGCGCCGGTGATCTGACCGTTCTTGTCAGCGGTGATCTTGGGCTGGGTGGCGTCGGTCAGAGCGGCCAGGATCTTGCCGTCCTTATCCACAACAACAGCGGCGTACTCGGTGTACATCTTGACCACGGCGTCATCGCTGTCGGTGGCGGCGGTGGACTCGTCAGCAGCGGTGATGGCAGCTACGCCAACGGTGAAGTCCTTGCCGGTGAAGGTGGTGCCCTTCTCGTCGTTGCAGGCCTTGACAACAGCAGCCTTGAAGGCGGTGATGTCCATGGTGCAGCCGGCCAGCAGAGCCTCGTCGGTGGAAACGTTGTGGCCGCTCTCGTTGACGACGGTCTCAAGGCCTTCCACCTCAGCGGCGGTCTTGCCGACAACATAGCTCTCAAAGGCCTTGGCCTGGTCGTACCACTCAGCGATGGCGTTGCCGTAGGCTACCATGCCGTAGTCATCGCCCAGCTCCATCTTGGTCTGGAAGGTCTTTGCTGCGTCAACGGCGCCGCCGGTGACGTCCATCTTGCTCTGGGCCACGTCCAGACGGCAGGCAACGATCTTGCCGTCCTTGTCGGTGACGACAGCGGCTACGGTAGCGTCGACCTGAGCATTGTTTTCCTTGGAGGAATCGGTGCTGAGGTTAACGCCCATGCCCAGCTTATACTCGCTGCCGGCAGAAGCGCCGCAGGCGGCCAGGCTGAGCATCATGCATGCGAGAAGAAGAAAAGCAACAAATTTTTTCATGATTTACTCCTCTGATCATTAATTTGGTTTTGTCCGGAGCTGTCCTGAGGCGCCGGACATTTTTTTTCGTGGGGACAACACGTTCAGACCGGAAAAACGCTCCCCCTTCACGAAACGCTTGCCGAAATCTGCCCGTGCCTGCTCCGACCGGAGGGACAGAGCCATCACAAAAGGTTGATGGAAATTCCTTCCCTCTGTGATTCTTTTAACATTATAGCATTAAATGCTCCGCAGGTCAATATTATACCGTATTTCTTTGCGTAAAAAATGACGAAAGTAAATGAAATGAAAAATTCCCGGAAAAACTCGTACCTTTCCGGGAATATGGATTATCTTATTTTTGCTCTTCCAGCCAGCGCAGGGCGGTGTAGGCATAGACCGCGCTTCCGCCGGGAAGGGCATTTTCGTCAAATTTCACCATGGGGTGGTGCTGGGGGTAGCAGTAGCCCTTGTCGGGCTGGCCGCTGGCCAGGGCCAGCATGACCGAGGGGACCTGCTGGCTCACATAGGCAAAATCCTCGGAACCGGCGGTCTTGGAGGAGCTTCCGCCGCCCATGGCATTCAGCTCCGTGACGGAAAAGGCCTTTCCGGGACCCAAAAGCTCCTTCACATACTTTTCGCAGCTGAGAGACATGTCCCTGTTGTTCACCAACGTGGGGCAGCCACTGCCGAAAATGACCTCCGCCTCCGCCCGGAAGGCCTGGGCCACGCCCTGGGCGATCTCGCTCATGCGGTTTTTGATATAGCTGCGGCTCTCCTCGTCAAAGGTGCGCAGGGTGCCGCCCATGGTCACGGTGTCGGGGATGACGTTGGAGGCGGTGCCGGCGTTCATGGTGCCGAAGGTGAGCACGGCCTTTTCGCCCATGGCCAGCTCCCTTGCGTGGATCTCCTGCAGGCTGATGAGGATATGGGCCGCGGCGGTGAGGGGGTCCACGCCGGTATTGGGCATGGAGCCGTGACAGCCCTTGCCCTGGACCTTGATGTCAAAATAGTCCGCCGCCGGGGCGCTGACGCCGGGGGCGGAGACCACCACGGTCCCGGCGGGGAAGGGCATGTTGGCCATCACATGGATCATCAGCGCGGCGTCCACTTTGGGGTTTTCCAGAAGGCCGGACTCGATCATATCCTTGGAGCCTTCGAAAACCTCCTCTGCCGGCTGGAACATCAGCTTGATGGTGCCTTCAATCTCGTCCTCGTGCTCCTTCAGCAGTCTGGCCGCGCCCAGGAGCATGGCGGTGTGCATATCGTGGCCGCAGGCGTGCATCCGGCCGTTTTTGCTGGCAAAGTCCAGGTCCGCCTCCTCCCGGATGGGCAGACCGTCCATGTCCGCCCGGAGCAGGAACACCTTGCCCGGATTCTTCCCACCGGCCAGGGCCACAAGTCCGGCCCGGCCGCACTGCTCCGGCGCATAGCCCATGTCCTCCAGCTCTTTTTTCACATAGGCCAGGGTTTCTCCAATGTCAAACTCCGTTCCGGGCATCTGGTGAAGAGTGCGGCGCTGATTTATGATGATCTCACTGATCCTCTCCGCTTCGGAGAGAAGTATCTCAGGTTTCATTTGTCTTACCTCCATAAGGATTGATCTTTTTTCCCATCTTATCACAATTATTGGCAGCTTTCTATCATTATTCTATGAACAGCGGGAAAAAATTCATCTGATAGAATAAATTACCGCTCCGAATGTTTTCTCATTCGAAGCGGTATGTTCATGAAAACAGTTTCCATTGGCCGGTGTCGCCCTGGCCCTGATCCGTCTCGCCAAAGACCTTTACGCTGCCGTCGGCGAGGACAAAGGCCCAGTGCGTGCCCCCGGCGGCGATTGCTACGGCGTCTGTGACCGAGGAAAAGTCCACCGCGTCCTGACTGCGGAAGAAATAGCTGCGGACATGGCCGTTGGCGTCCAGCCCCAGCACGGCTGTGCTCCCGGCGGAGACCGTCAGAATGTCCTGCCAGTCCTCCAGCGGGAAAGCGGGGGAGACCACAGAGCCGTCATTTTTTACGCCCACGGCGTAGGCGGTGTTCACATCCAGAGCCACAAGTTCCTTGAAATCGTCAGAACGCGCAGTTTCATGGGAGATGAGGGCGCTGCCGTCCGCCTTTACGGCGGCAAAGGAATAGGAACCGGCGCAGATACTCTCCAGACCCGTCCAGGCCGACAGGTCCATGTCGCCCAGAAATCCGGTGTATACCAGGGTCCCGTCGGCTTTCAGACCCAGGGTGGCGTAGTCTGCCGCGGCGATCTGCACGATGCCGGTCCAGTCTGCCACATCGCACTGACCCTCGCTGCTCCGGCCCACGGCTTTCACTGTGCGGTCCGCCATCAGGGCCACGCTGTGGTAAGCCCCTGCCGCCACGGCCTTTACGCCCTGCCAGCCGGAGACCTCACACTGCCCATAGCTGTTGTCGCCGCAGGAGAGCACCGTGCCGTCTGACCTCAGACCCAGGGTATGGAAAAAGCCCAGTGCTAAAATGTCCCTGGGCAGAGCCTCCCGCGCCTGCGCCAGTGCGGCTCTGTGCTCCGCCTCCTGGGGCGACATGCCCTTCACCGCGTTGACGGCGTCCTCCGGGTCTGTCAGACCGCTGATCTGCATAGCGTACTGCTCCATCAGCGCTTTCGCGCCCGGGTAATTACCCAAAGAGGAGAGCAGCATCACCGCGTCCACGCCCTGGCCCTGCTCCATCAGTTGGACGGCCAGGTCAAAACGGCACTGGTCCCGGCGCTCTGAGGCGTCCCGGAACCCGGCGATCTCCCCGAACAGCGCGGAGGCCTGTTCAAGACTGCCCTCAGCGGCCAGCGCCTCCGCCTGAAGATAGATACAGCTTCGGGCAAGCTCCGGCGCGTCCAGGGTATTGCCCAGGGAATAGAAAAGGGCGGCGGCCTGATCAAACTGCCCCTCCTCCATCAGCTGATTCGCGGAGAGATAGTCGCACTGCTCCACATAGTACAGGGACAGCTCAGTATCGGAAAGCCGAAGGGCAATGCGGCGGGCCTTGTCGGCCTTACCCTGGGCCAGGGCGGCTTCGATCCGCTCCACCCGCCATTCCGGCAGACGCCTGCCCGCATACACCCCGGCGCAGAGCAGCAGGGCAAAGACCATGGTGGCCGCAAGCAGGGTCAAGATCACAGTCCGGCGGAGGGAGCGCTCTTTTTTCTCAGTCATGGTTCCGCCCTCCTCAGTATTCCATGTGCAGATAGCTCTCCATGTACTGCTGCATGGTGGAGCTGTCGATGGGGGTGTAGGTGCAGTAGATCATATAGATGTCGTCCACATCGTATTCGGCGATATAGTCCGCCGCGCTGGCCCCGGCCAGGGAGGAGACGTATTTGCCCCGCCGGAAGTCGGTAGAGATGATCTGGTCGTAATAGGGCGTCAGATAGGGGATAAAGGCGTTGGAGAAGCTGTCCCCGATGACCAGGGCGTTTCGCCCGGTGTGATAGCCGGTGATAAACAGCCGCCAGGGGGTGTAGGTGCCGCCCAGGTACTGCCGGTAGCCCGTGTCGCTCCGGTCAATAAATACGCAGTCCTGCCGCTCCGTCAGGTTGGTGAGAACGTAGCTCTCCACTGGGGCGATGGGCTTCATCACCGGTACGTCGTTCACGTCCACCGCCATGTTCTCCAATGCGCGGCGGTCATAGGCCTCGCCCGTGGGCCGGGAGGCCAGATAGTAGTCATATTCATAGTAGTCCGCCGTCACCAGTCCCTGCCGCGCCAGCATGGCGGAGAGCACATAGTTTGCGCCCACCGGGTGCCAGTGGTGGTCGTTGATGGGGTAAAGGGTCTCTTCGTTTAAGTGGGGACGGAGAATATCCGTGGCGTCGTAGATCAATACCCCGTCAGCCACAAGAGGCTGCAGGACATCCTCCACGTCGCTGCCCCAGTCGGTGTAATTTCCGCGCAAGATACTGTAGGCCAGCTCCGAAGTGGGGGCGCAGACAAAGTTTACTGTGCCGTCTTCCGACAGACAGGCCCGGTACTCATCCAGCACATCGGCCAGATGGGCCATGGAATCGGCGGAATAGTTCTGGTAATCCACCCGTTCACCGGCGGCGTTGACCAGCCAGATGGCCGCGTCGGAAGCCGCCTGACTTTCAGGGCTGTCCGAAGGGGCAGGGGAGGGCGTCGCCTCGGGAAGAGGGTCTTCCGTCTCCTCCTCACTGAGCTGGAAAAGATTCTCCTCGTCGATGGTCTGGGGTATGGCGTCCTGATCCTCCAGACGGAAAAGGCCCATGATCCCGTCGGTGACGTCCGCGATTTTATCCCGGGCAAAAAAGCCGTCGGACAAAAAGGCCTCAAAATCTTCCATAAAGCTGCCGCTGAGTACGCTCTGGGCGCTGAGCTGGGGAAAGCCCTGGAGCATACGGTTCTCCGTCATCGAGGCCCGTTCCTCCTTATCCGTCAGCAGAAGCTCCGCTATACCCAGGGTGAACAGGCTCAGGAGGCAGAGGTAGATGATAATCAGGGAACTGCGGTGTTTCATTCTCTCGCCTCCTAAAACCGGAAATAAATAAAGGGGTTGTAGCTCTGCCCCACAAGAAACAGCAGGGACACCGACAGCAGGGACACTGTGCCCAGATTCTGCAGGGCAGTACTCAGCTTTTCATGCCTGGACAGCCTGTCTTTCAGCCAGGGGAGAAGGGGCAGGCTCAGTACAAAGGCCAGCAGGGGATAGAGCGTGTATTTTCTCAGCACCGCCGCGGCCGCCGCGTCGGACAGAGCGACAGCATGGAAGGCTCCGCCGCTGTATTCCAGGCCGATCAGAGCCAGAATGTGCTGGGCCACATTGGCAAAGTCGGTGTAGTAAAACAGCACCCAGCCCACCATGACGATGACAAAGGTCAGCGCCCAGCGCAGCAGTCCCGGCAGCTTATCCAGCAAATTCTTAAGCACGAAGCGTTCCAGAATCAGCAGCAGCCCGTAGTAGGCGCCCCAGGCCACAAAGTTCCAACTGGCGCCGTGCCACAGACCGGTGAGGGACCAGACGACAAGCATGTTCAGCACGGTGCGGGCCGCGCCCTTCCGGTTCCCGCCCAGGGGGATATACACATAGTCCCGGAAAAAGCTGCCCAAAGAGATGTGCCAGCGCCGCCAGAACTCGGTGATGGAGCGGGAGATATAGGGGTAGTTGAAGTTTTCCTTATAGCTAAAGCCCAGGGTTTTGCCCAGGCCGATGGCCATGTCGGAATAGGCGGAAAAGTCAAAGTAGAGCTGAAGGGTGTACAGGAAAGCGCCCATCCAGCCCCCGGCCAGGGACATGGAAGCGCCGGAGCCGGCCAGCGTCAGCTCCTCCAGGGCCGCGCCGCAGATATTGGCAAGCAGCACCTTTTTGGAAAGACCCAGCACAAAACGGCGTATACCCGCCACAAAATCATCGGGCAGGATTTGGCGGCTGTCCAGTTGATCGGCAATGTCGCCGTACTGGACCACAGGGCCCGCGATCAGCTGGGGGAAGCAGCTGATATACAGCAGCAGCTTCATGGGATTTTTCAGCATGGGGGCCTTGCCCCGGTACACGTCCACGGTATAGGTCAAAATCTGGAAGGTGTAAAAGGAGATGCCGATGGGCAGCTTGGGCGCCTGCAGACGCAGACTCAGATGCAGAAGCCCAGCCAGGGAATTGAACAGAAAGGCGGAGTATTTAAAGTAGAAAAGAAAGCAGATGGAGGCGATCACGCCAAGGGTGAGACAGAGCTTTTTCAGAAAGCTGCTCTTCGCGGAGCAGAGAAGCCTTGCGCAGACATAGTTTACCGCCGTGGAAAACAGCATGGCGCTGATCCACACCGGCTCGCCCCAGCCGTAAAAGAACAGGGAAAAGACAATGAGTACGCCGTTTCGCCAGTGCTTGTCCTTGAACAGAAACAGCGCCAGATACAGCAGCGGCAGAAACAGCAGCAGAAAAGTCAGGCTGGAGAAGACCACCTTTTTATCCTCCCGAAAAACGTCGTTGCCCGTATTCTAAGCTCTGCTGGCAGGCTTTGTCAACTATAGCGGAGATGGACGGATAGAAAAATCCCCGGCACAGCGTGCCGGGGAATCAAAATCAGCTGATTTTCAGGGTTTCCCAGAGGGTGTTCAGGTAATCCATGGTTTCGCTGTCCAGATTGCGGAAGGCGTATTTGTTGTAATACTGGCTGAAATCGCCGATGTCGGGGTAGAGGATGGCCATGGCCTCCTCGCCCAGCTCCTCCTGATAGTCGGCGTTTTTGTACACCAGAGAGTTGGGGGAGGCGTAGTAGATATATTCGGCGTTGGCGATGGCCGGCTCCTCGGAGAGCATGTAGTTGATGAAGATCTCCGCCAGCTCCTTGTTCTGGCAGCAGGAGGGGATGCACATGGCGTCCACAAAGTAGTTGGTCACTTCGGGGACGTAGCACTGCAGATCCACGCTGTCGGCCTGGTTGTCGGCCATGGTGAAGTAGTCGCCCACATAGTAAGCGGCCACGGCGGCCTCACCGGACTCCATCATGTTGAACACCTCGTCCATCACATAGCTCTTCACCAGGGGGGCCTGGGTCTTCAGCTCGGCAAGGGCGGCGTCCCAGGAAGCTTTGTCGGTGTCGTTCACGTCCAGACCCAGCTTGTACTGGGCGGTGGCGAAGGCGTCGCGGGAGTTGTTGAACTGGAGAATGTTGCCGGAATATTTGTCATTCCACATCAGCTCCCAGCCGCTGATGTCGGCCTCGTCCACCACGTTGGCGTTGTAGATCACGCCCACCACGCCGTAGGTGTAGGGCACGGAGTACTGATCCTGGGGATCGTAGTACAGGCCGCGGAAGCTGTCCTCAATGTACTGGTAGTTGGGAATATTCTCAAAGTCCAGAGGCAGGAGCATACCCTCGTTTGCCATGCGGGCGATCATATAGTCGGAGGGGATGATCACGTCATAGCTGACAGCACCGCTGGAGATCTTGTTGTACATATCCTCGTTGCTGGCATAGGTGTCGTAATTCACCTTCAGCTTCTGGCCGTAGGTCTCTTCATACCAGCTCTCGAAAGCGTGGATGGTGTCAAAGGAGCCCTCGGAGCCGTCAGAGATATACTCGCCCCAGTTATACACGTTCAGGGTCAGGGTGTCAGAGGAGCCGCAGCCGGCCAGAGAGACGGACAGGCAGCAGAGCATGGCAACGGCCAGCAAGATGGAAATCATTTTTTTCATTTGGTGTACCTCCGGATGGTTAAGATTTTGCTTTTTTCTTCTGCCTTGCCAGCTTCATCTGCCGGTAGGTTTCCCCGTCGGACAGGTTGGAGATGAGCAGCAGGGCCAGAATAACGAAGAAGGTGATGGTGGCAAGGGCATACATCTTCGGCGTTACGGTTTTCTTGGTCATGTTGTAAATGCGGATGGGCAGGGTCTGGAAGCCGTTGCCCGCGGTAAAATAGCTGATGACAAAGTCGTCCAGGGACAGGGTGAAGGCCATAATCAGTCCCGTGACGATGCCGGGCATGATCTCCGGGAGCTCCACCTTGAAGAAGGCCCGGACGGGAGTGCAGCCCAGATCCATGGCCGCCTCGGGCAGGGACTTGTCCATCTGCTGGAGCTTGGGCAGCACCTGCAAAATCACATAGGGCAGGCAGAAGGTCACATGGGCGATGAGCATGGTCCAGAAGCTGAGACTGGTGGCGGCCCCGAAGAGCCGGCCCACAAAGACGAACATCAGCATCAGGGAGATGCCGGTGATGATCTCCGGGTTGATCATGGGGATATTGGTGGCCGTGTCCATGACGGCGCGGACATAGCGGTTTCTCAGCTTGTTCATGCCCACGGCGGCGGCGGTGCCCATGACCGTGGAGATGGCCGAGGCACAGCAGGCCAGCAGCAGGGTGTTTTTCACCGCGTCCAGGGTTTCCTCATCCCGCAGCAGTTCCTTGTACCAGTACAGGGAGAAGTTGGAGAAGACGGAGAGGCTTTTGGACTCGTTAAAAGAGAACACCAGCAAAATGGCAATGGGGGCGAAAAGAAAGAGCATGATCAGCGCGGTATAGATCTTGGATGATGTTTTCATTCTCTTCCTCCTCTCACACGACCATGGCCTTTTTGTTGGCGCCCCGCTGCATCAGGGCCATGCAGACCAGCAGGATCACCATCAGGATAAAGGCGATAGCGGCGGCAAAATGCAGGTTATTGGCGGCGTACTGCCCCTCAATGGCGTCGCCGATCAGGTAGAACTTGCCGTTGCCCAGCTTCTGGGAGATATAGAAGGTGCTGATGGAGGGGATGAGCACCATGATGATGCCGGAGATGACGCCGGGCAGACTGAGAGGCCAGATCACCCGGCGAAGAACGCCCGCGCTGTTGCAGCCCAGATCCCGGGCGGCTTCCAGAAGCTTCACGTCCATTTTCGCCATGACCGAATAGATGGGCAGGATCATATAGGGGAAATAATCGTAGACCATGCCGATGATGACGGCGGCCTCGGTGCCGATGATGTGGACCGGGCCCAGATGGATTCTGTCAAGCAAGCCGTTTAAGATGCCGGTGTCCTGCAGAATGGTCATCCAGGCGTAGGTGCGGATCAAAAAGTTCATCCACATGGGGATCATGATCAGGGTGACGAGAACATTCTGGGTGCGCTGGGAGGAGCGGGAGATGATATAGGCCATGGGATAGCCCATAATCAGGCAGATCACCGTGGAGATGACCGCCAGCTTCAGCGAGCGGGCGAAGATCACCAGATAGGTGTGGATCTCCTTGGTGGCCGCCCCGTCGTTTACGGTGGAGGTGGCGGTGAAAAAGCGGGTGATATTGTCAAAGGTGAAGTTGAAATTCTGGTCGGTAAAGGCGTAGTAGGCCACGAAGATCAGGGGTACTAAGATGAACAGCAGTGCCCACAGGGAATAGGGGGCCAGCACCATCCTGTACACAAGGCCCCGCCGTGCGGGGGAAGAGGTGTTTTTCATTCCTCACTCTCGCTTTCCGCGTCGCTGAGCTCGTCCAGCTCGTTGGAGAAGGAGGAGTAGTCGCCGAACATGCCGGAATATTCCGACTTTTTCATGATGTGGATGGCCTCCGGCTCGATAAAAAGGCCGATGTGCTCGTCCACGTCCACAAAGTCCGTGGTCTGGATCATCCACTTGAAGCCGTTGATGTCCACGATGATCTCGTAGTGCACACCCAGGAAGGTGACGGAGGTGACTACGCCCTTCAGCATACCCTTGTCCTCGGGCACGATGTCCACATCCTCGGGTCTTACCACCACGTCCACCGGCTCTTTCTTTTCAAAGCCGAAGTCCACGCAGTCGAACACATGGCCGGAGAAGGCCACCTTCCGGTCCTCCAGCATCACGCCATCCACAATGTTGCTCTCGCCGATGAAGTCCGCCACAAAGGCGTTTTTCGGCTCGTTATAGATGTCGATGGGGGTGCCGATCTGCTGGATGCGCCCCTCGGACATGACCACCACGGTGTCAGACATGGACAGGGCCTCCTCCTGGTCGTGGGTGACGAACACGAAGGTGATGCCCATGGCCTTCTGGATGTTTTTCAGCTCCTGCTGCATATCCTTGCGCAGCTTCAGGTCCAGGGCGGCCAGAGGCTCGTCCAGAAGCAGCACCTTGGGGCGGCTGATCAGGGCCCGGGCGATGGCCACGCGCTGCTGCTGACCGCCGGACAGGCTGGTGACGCTGCGGTGCTCAAAGCCGGTGAGGGCCACCATGGAGAGCATTTCTTTGACCCGCTGCTCCACTTCCGCTTTGGGCACCCGCTTTTCCCGGAGGGGGAAGGCCACGTTTTCAAAGACATTCAGGTGGGGAAACAGGGCGTAGCGCTGAAACACGGTGTTCACGTTGCGCTTGTGGGGGGGCATGTTGTTGATGTTCTCGCCCATGAAGATGATGTCGCCCTCGTCCGCCGTCTCAAAGCCGCCGATCAGACGCAGGGTCGTGGTCTTTCCGCAGCCGGAGGGACCCAGCAGGGTGAGAAACTCGTTGTCGTAAATGTCCAGGTCGATGTGGTCCAGCACGACCTCCCCGTCAAAGGACTTGGTGATATTTTTCAGCTCGATGATTTTTTTCATTCCCGTACCCCCAAAAAACAAAAAAAGATGATGTATGCGTATGTGCATACATCACCTTGAAAAAATCATGATAAGCGGCCGCTCCAGGCGGCTACAACGATCCCAATGGGTTTAGAGTCTATATAGCAAAGATTACTTTTACTACTCTTATTGACCATTTCACAAGTTTGTATGCTCTGATAGCACCGGTTTATAGTAACCAACTTATAAAACTTGAGCTTTTAACTCAATCAATAAGGCAACAGAAGTTGCCACCGCACCTGCGGTTCTTCGGCATTCGACCCGGCTGTCCGTGTGGCCTTGGCTGCAGTGCAGCGGTCGTTATCTTGCTTATACGCGTTTTCAATCTTTGAATCAAAAACGCGTATTGGATAAACTCATATCCAATCGAGACGACTTATTTTAGCAATATTCCACCCCGGTGTCAACAATAAAAAAGAAAAAACTTTAAAAAATTTGAACAGAGAGAAAAACACAGCGGCAGTGCCTACCTTATTGTAATAAAGGACTTGAAAATAACGGCAAATGTGTTAAAATGTCACCGGATTCAGAAACTGGACGATGCTGTGACATGGGCAGGACGCCCTGCCGCAGCTTATTTGCTTATGGACAGAATAACTTCAAGGAAAAATTCAACCATCGCCCATGTGCGCGCTCTGGCCGGTGACGGGGCCTGCCGCCGGGAAAAGGGGCAGTATCTCTGCGACGGGATCAAAACCCTCAAAGAGGCGCTGGCCTTCGGCGCGGAGGTCTGCCTGGTCCTGTGGAAGGAGCAGGCCCGGGAGGTGGAGGGGCTTTCATGCCGGGAGCAGTATATCCTGCCGGCGGAGCTTTTTGACTATGCCTCCACCATGAAAAACAGCCCTGGCCCCCTCTTTGCCGTGGCTATGCCCCAACGGCAGAAGGACGAGCCGCTGGAAAACGCGGTGATCCTGGAAAATGTGCAGGACCCGGGCAATGTGGGCACCGTCATCCGCACGGCCAACGCCTTCGGCATCGGCGCGGTGCTGCTGGTGGGGGCCTGCGCGGACCTGTACAATCCCAAAACGGTGCGCTCCACTATGGGGGCCATTTTCCGCCAGCGGGTGGAGCAGCTGGAGATGGGCGAGCTGAAGGCCCTGCTGAGGAAAAACGGTCTGCCTCTCTACGGCGCGGCTCTCAGCGATCAGGCCCGGGACGTGCGGGAGACGGCGCTGCGCCGCGCCGCCGTGGCCATCGGCAGTGAGGGACAGGGCCTGAGCCGGGAATTTCTTGCCCTGTGTGACGGGCAGATCATCATCCCCATGCAGCCGGACAGCGAATCGCTGAACGCGGCGGTGGCCGCCTCCGTGCTGATGTGGGAAATGTCGAAATAGAGAGAAAGCGTGGTGAAAGGCAGTGGCATCCATCAAATACTGGGTCTGGCTCTCCGCCCAGACCGGGGTCAGCGCTGCCTCGAAAGCCGCGCTTTTGCGCCATTACGGCGACGCGGAGACGGCGTTTTTCGCGCCCTCCGGGGACTTTGCCCAAATCCGGGGCGTCACGGCCGGGGACGCCGCCGTTCTGGAAAACCGGGATCTGTCCCGGGTGGAGGAGATCCTGGCGGAGTGCCGGCGGCTGGACCTGCGCCCGGTCACCATGCAGGACGCGGATTATCCCCGGCGGCTCAGGAATATCTTTGCCCCGCCTGCGGTAATCTATGTCAGGGGAAAGCTGCCGGAGCTGGATGACGAGGCCGCCATCGCGGTCATCGGCACCCGGAAAGCCAGCCCCTACGGCCTGAAAACAGGCAGCAGGCTTGCTTATGAGATCGCAAAGTGCGGCGGCATCGTCGTCTCCGGTCTGACTGCGGGCATTGACGCCGCGGCGGCCAGGGGAGCGCTGGAGGCAGAGGGCCGGTGCATCGGTGTGCTGGGCACTTCCCATGAGCTGGAAAAGGGGACGCTGGCCCGGGAGGTCGCCGGGCGGGGCGCGCTGATCAGCGAGTATCCGCCGGGGACGCCGCCGCTGAAAGTCCATTTCCGGGAAAGAAACCGCATTTCCGCCGGGATCTCCGTGGGCGTGGTCGTGGTGGAAGCGCCGGAGAAAAGCGGGGCGCTGCTGTTCGCGGCGGAGGCCGCCGAGCAGGGCAAGGAGATCTTTGCCGTGCCCGGCAATGTGGACTCGCCCAACAGCGCCGGGACCCTGGCCCTCATGCAGGAAGGGGCCAAGCCGGTGCGGACCGGCTGGGACGTCCTCTGCGAGTTTGAAGCCCTGTTTCCCGGAAAGCTCCGGCAGGCGGAAAATATCGAGATGCCGGAAATCAGCGAAAACCCGCCCGAAAACCGGGAGAAGGATACTGAAAGCGGAAAAAAGGGCATTGACAAGGAAAAGAGCAGAGGATATATTGACTTGAAAGAGCAGCTTGCCCAGCTCAGCGAAGAGCAGCTGAAGATCATCAGCGCCATCGACAAGGGGGCAAGTCACATTGACGATGTGATCGAAAAAACCGGGCTCAGTACCCCAAAGGTACTGGCCCAGCTTACCGTGCTTGAGATAAAGGGCTTTATCAAGCGTGAGCCCGGAAAGCGCATATCTTTGAATACAGCAAAAAAGTGAGGACGCATAATGGCAAAAGCAAAGGATCTTGTCATCGTCGAATCTCCGGCGAAGGCAAAGACCATCGAAAAATATCTGGGCGGAGACTATAAGGTGAGAGCCTCCATGGGACACCTGCGGGATCTGCCCAAGAGCAAGATGGGCGTGGATATCGAACACGGCTTTGAGCCCCAGTATATCCCCGTCCGGGACAAAAAAGAGCTGATCGCGGAGCTGAAAAAGGAAGCCAAGTCCGCCAAAACCGTGTATCTGGCCACCGACCCTGACCGGGAGGGGGAGGCCATTTCCTGGCATTTGAAGGAGCTTCTTGACCTGCCGGACGACAAGGTCAAGCGGGTCACCTTCAACGAGATCACGAAAAAAGTGGTCACGGAGAGCATCCAGAACCCCAGGGCCATCGACCAGGACCTGGTGGACGCCCAGCAGGCCAGGCGCATTCTGGACCGCATCGTGGGCTATAAGCTTTCCCCGCTGCTCTGGAAAAAGATCAAGACCGGCCTTTCCGCCGGCCGTGTCCAGTCGGTGGCCACCCGCATGGTGGTGGACCGGGAAGAGGAGATCAAGAATTTCAAAAGCCAGGAATACTGGCTTCTGGACGCAAACCTCAGCCGGGGCGACGACGCCGGCAGCTTCACCGCCCGCTTTTACGGCAAAAACGATAAAAAGCAGGAGCTTCACAGCGAGGCCGAGGTCAACACGGTCATCGACGCGGTTAAGGATGAGCCCTTTATCGTCAACAGCGTGAAGCGGGGCGAGAAGCAGCGCAGCCCCGCGCCACCCTTCATCACCTCCACCCTGCAGCAGGAGGCCTCCCGCCGCCTGAGCATGACGCCCCGGCGCACTATGTCCATCGCCCAGCAGCTTTATGAGGGCGTGGAGATCAGCGGCAGGGGCAGTATCGGTCTGATCACCTACATGCGAACCGACTCCCTGCGCCTTTCCGACGAGGCCTTGAGCGCCGCCCGCGCTTTCATCACTGAGCGCTACGGCAGCCAGTATACCCCCAGCCAGCCCCGCCGCTTCAAGACCAAGGCTGGCGCCCAGGACGCCCATGAGGCCATCCGCCCCACCGACGTGTTCCTGACCCCGGAGCTGGTGCGAAAGGACCTGACCCAGGAGCAGTACCGCCTGTACCGGTTGATCTGGGGCCGCTTCACCGCCTGCCAGATGGCAAACGCGGTGTATGACAGTGTGGCGGTGGACGTGGTGTCCAACGGCTACAATTTCCGCGCCAATTACTCCGAGATGAAATTCCCCGGCTACACCGCCGTGTATGAAGAGGCCAAGGACGAGGAGAGCGCAGAGCTTGCCAATCCTCTGCCCTCTCTCAGCCAGGGGGAGCAGCTGACGCTGGAAAAAATGATCCCGGACCAGCAGTTCACCCAGCCCCCCGCCCGCTACACCGAGGCCACGCTGATCCGCGCCATGGAGGAGAAGGGCATTGGCCGCCCCTCCACCTACGCGCCCACCATATCCACCATCACCTCCCACGACTATGTGATCAAGGAGGGCAAGTACCTGCGCCCCACGCCTCTGGGCGAGGTGGTGACAGGCCTGATGAAAGAGCACTTTGCCGACATTGTGGATCTGAAATTCACCAATCAGATGGAGGCCGAGCTGGACGAGATCGAAAACGGCAGAGCCCAGTGGCGCGAGGTCCTGGCGGACTTCTATAAGGACTTCGATAAAGAGATGAACCAGGCGGAGACCGCCATGGACGGCGTAAAGCTGAAGGTGCCGGACGTGCTCAGCGACGAGTACTGCGAGGTCTGCGGCCGCCAGATGGTGGTGAAAAAGGGCAAATTCGGCCATTTTCTGGCCTGCCCCGGTTTCCCGGAGTGCACCTTTACCAAGCCCATCGTCATCGAAATGCCCGGCAAATGCCCCAAGTGCGGCGGAAGGATATTGAAGCGCACCTCCAAGAAGGGCTATGTGTTTTACGCCTGCGAGCGGGGTGTGGACTGCGGCTTCATCACCTGGGACGTGCCCACCAAGGACTATTGCCCCGCCTGCGGCAAGACCATGTTCAAGCGCAGCGGCAGAGGGCCCCTGAAGTCCTTCTGCATCAACGAGAGCTGCCCCAACTTCGTGCCCGAGGACAAGCGAAGCTATAAGAAAAAGACCCCGGAGGAAAAGGCCGAGGCGGAGGCCAGGAAGGCCGCAAAGAAGGCGGAGGCCGAAAAGAAAACCACGGCGAAGAAAACTACTACGACCAAGAAAGCTACTACGACCAAGAAAACAACCGCCGCAAAGAAAACGACAACGGCAAAGAAAACCACTGCGGAGAAAAAGCCGTCCACGGCCAAAAAATCTACCACAGCAAAGAAAACAACAGCGAAAAAGCCCGCCGCAAAGAAAGCTGAGGAAGCAAAGGAATAAAGAATGAAAACAGTAACGGTACTGGGCGCGGGACTGGCCGGCAGCGAGTGCGCCTGGCAGCTGGCCCGGCGGGGCGTCAGGGTGCGCCTCGTGGAAATGAAACCGAATAAAATGACCCCGGCCCACACTTCGCCCCTGTTTGCGGAGCTGGTGTGCTCCAACTCCCTGAGAAGCGACGAGCTGAGCAACGCCGTGGGCCTTCTCAAGGCAGAAATGCGGAAAATGGGCTCCCTCATTATGGCCAGCGCTGATAAAAACCGGGTTGCCGCCGGGGGCGCTCTGGCCGTGGACCGGGAGGGCTTTTCCCGGACCATCACCGAAAAGCTGAGAAGCCATCCCAATGTGGAGATCATCCAGGCCGAGGCAACGGAGATCCCCGAGGGGGAAGTGGTCGTCGCCACCGGACCCCTGAGCAGCGACGCTATCGCCGAAAAGATCGCCGGGCTCTGCCCGGACAGCGACCTGCACTTTTACGACGCGGTGGCCCCCATCGTCACCCTGGAGAGCGTTGACATGGACAGCGCCTTTTTCGCCTCCCGCTACGACAAGGGAACGGCGGATTATGTAAACTGCCCTATGGACAAGGAGGAGTATCTGGCCTTTGTCAAAGAGCTTGTCTCCGCCAAAGAGGCGGAGATCCACGGCTTTGACGACGGCGGCGTGTTCGAGGGCTGTATGCCCGTGGAGGTCATGGCCCGGCGGGGTGTCGACACCCTGCGCTACGGACCCTTAAAGCCGGTGGGCCTGAAAGACCCCAGAACGGGGAAGGATAATTACGCCGTGGTCCAGCTCCGGCGGGACAACGCGGACGGCACCATTTACAATATGGTGGGCTTCCAGACCCACCTGACCTGGGGCGAGCAGAAGCGGGTGTTCTCCATGATCCCGGCGCTGCGGAACGCGGAGTTTGTGCGCTACGGGGTGATGCACCGCAACACTTATCTGAACAGCCCCAAGCTGCTGGACCGGTATTACCGGCTGCGCAGCGAGCCCCGGATCAGCTTTGCCGGGCAGATGACCGGCGTGGAGGGCTATGTGGAGTCCGCCGCCTCCGGTATGCTGGTGGGCATTGAGACGGCGGCCAGAGTTCTGGGCCTGCCCCCGGTGGATTTTCCCCAGGAGACGGCCATCGGCGCCCTGGGGCTGTATATCTCCGGCGGAAGCGTGGGAGATTTCCAGCCCATGAACATCAATTTCGGCATCATCACACCCCTTGACCACAGGGTAAAAGGAAAGAGAAACAAGAACGCGGCGATCTCCGCCCGTTCCCTGGAGATTATAGACAGGCTCATTGAAGGGGAGGTATTTCAAGTTGAGGATCATCATTGACGCAATGGGCGGCGACAACGCCCCCGCAGAAATCGTTAAGGGCGCGGTTATGGCAAAGCAGCGCCTGGGCGTGGAAGTCACGCTGGTGGGCCGGGCGGAGGATGTGCGCGCCTGCCTGGAAAACGAGGGCTGCACAGAGATAGATATTGTGGACGCCAGAGAGGTCATCTCCATGGAGGACGACCCAAGCACCGCCACCCGGCGGAAAAAGGACTCTTCCATGGCCGTGGCCCTGACCCTGCTGAAAGAGGGCAAGGGCGACGCGGTGGTTTCCGCCGGCAGCACCGGCGCGCTGCTCACCGGCGCGACCCTGACGGTCAAGCGCATCCGGGGCATCCGCCGGGCGGCGCTGGCCCCCGTACTGCCCGCCGGAGAGCATGGGGTCATGCTCATCGACTGCGGCGCCAATGTGGAGTGCACGGCGGAATACCTCCTGCAGTTTGCCTTTATGGGCAGCTTTTACGCCAGAAAGATCATGGGCTGTGAATCCCCCAGAGTGGGTCTGCTTAACGTAGGCACCGAGGACACCAAGGGCGGCACTTTGCAGCATCAGGCTTTCGCCCTGCTGAAAAAGGCCGGTGAAGAGGGTAGGATCAACTTCATCGGCAACGTGGAAGGCACCGACGTGTACGCCGGCAAGGTGGACGTGGTGGTGACCGACGGCTTCACCGGGAATGTGATGCTCAAAGCCACCGAAGGCACGATAAAATACATAATGAAGCAGCTGAAGGGCGTGTTCTACAAGAACACCAAAAACAAGCTGGCCGCCGCGGTGCTGAAAAAGGATCTGGGCATCATGAAAAAGTCCATGGATGTGAACGAAGTGGGCGGCACCGCCCTTGTGGGCATCAGCAAGCCGGTCATCAAGGCCCACGGCTCCTCCAACGCGGACAGCATCTTTGCCGCCGTGCGGCAGGCGGTGGCTTTCGTCAACTCCGGCATCATCGGCGATATTGAAAATAACATTGATTACATGAGGATAAACACGGAAAGCAATGGAGAAGCTTGAACAGAAAATCGGATACAGCTTCAAAAACCGCGCCCTGCTCCAGACGGCTCTTACCCACAGCTCCTACGCCAATGAGCGGCACGACGCCTCGTGCCAGAGCTATGAGCGGCTGGAGTTTCTGGGCGACTCCATTCTGGGCCTGGTGACGGCGGATTTCCTCTACCACCACGAGCCCAAACTCCCCGAGGGGAAGATGACCCGGCTCCGGGCGGAGCTGGTCTGCGAGGCAAGCCTGCACAAGGTAGCCCTGGAACTGGGCCTGGGGGCTTATATGCGCCTGGGCAAGGGCGAGGAGCACACCGGCGGCCGGGAGCGGCCCTCTATCCTTGCGGATATGGTGGAGTCCATCATTGCCGCCATGTATCTGGACGGCGGCCTTGACCGGGCCAGGGAATTTGTCCTGTCCCGGGTGCTCAATAACGTGGAGATCAGCGAGGCCCACCGCTCCGCCGACTATAAGACCGAGCTGCAGGAGCTGGTGCAGCAAAAGAGCGGGCAGCAGATCCGTTATGAGATGGTGTCCCAGTCCGGCCCGGACCACAACAAGGTCTTTACCTTCCGGGTGTCCATCAACGGACAGAGCGCGGGAGAGGGCAGTGGCCGCACCAAAAAAGAGGCGGAGCAGATGGCCGCCTGCATGGCGCTGGAGGCGCTGAAAAAATGAGCGCCAGAGAGAGCATCATCCCGGTTTTCGTGCCCCATCTGGGTTGCCCCAATGACTGCGTTTTCTGCAATCAGCGCCGCATTTCCGGCACACAGCAGCCCGCCACCGCCCAGACAGTTAAAGAAGCGATCAAGCAGGCAGCCGCCTTGCCCCGAAACGGGGCAAAGCGGCAACTGGCGTTTTATGGGGGCAGCTTCACCGCCATTCCGGCGGCGGAGCAGACCGCCCTTTTGTCCGCGGCGAAGGAGGCCCTGGACCGGGGAGAGATTGATTCTATCCGTCTCTCCACCCGGCCGGATGCCATTGACGCCGCCGTGTTAAAGCGGCTGCGGGACTACGGCGTGGAGACCATCGAGCTGGGCGCTCAGTCCATGAATGACGAGGTGCTGCTGCTCTCCGGCCGGGGACACAGGGCGGAGGATGTGGAAAAGGCCTCCCGACAAATTAAGGCGGCGGGCTTTCGGCTGATTCTCCAGATGATGACCGGCCTGCCCGGCGACACGGACGGGCGCAGTCTGGAGACCGCCCGGCGCATTGCGGCCTTGAAGCCCGACGGCGTGCGCATTTACCCCACGGTCATCGTGCGGGACACGGCCCTTTACGACCTGTGGCAAGCCGGCCGGTATGCGGAGCACACGGTGGAGGACGCGGTGCGCTGCTGTGCAAAGCTGCTGCCGGTCTTTGAGGCGGCGGGCATTCCGGTGATCCGTCTGGGGCTGAACCCCACGGACGAGCTCTCCGGCGGCGACGCGGCGGGCGGGGCCTATCACCCGGCCCTTGGCGAGCTGGTAAAAAGCCGCATCATGCTGGAAAAAGCCAGGGCCCTTTTGCAGGGAATAGCTCCCGGCAGCGCGGTGGTTCTGGCCGTTGCACCGGGGAAAATTTCTCAGATGGTGGGGCAGCACAGGCAGAATATTCAGCGTCTCTGCGCTGAATTTGGGCTTCACAGCCTGAAAGTTATAGGAAAACCCTTAAAAAATGATGAGATCGAAATAGTTTCCGTTGAAATACCTAAAGAAATATAATATAATACTTAAGTTAATGATGTTTAAGTTTATTTGAAATAGTTGAGGTTATTCATTTGTATTTAAAAGCATTGGAGATACAGGGCTTCAAGTCCTTCCCGGACAAGACCCGGCTCACCTTTGAAAAGGATATCACGGCCATTGTGGGCCCTAACGGCTCCGGCAAGTCCAACATATCCGACGCCATCCTCTGGGTCATGGGCGAACAGCGCAGCAAGGCCCTGCGGGGCGCCAAAATGGAGGATGTGATCTTCGGCGGCACGGAAAAGCGGGGCAAGCTGGGCTTTGCCCAGGTGTCGCTGATCATCGACAACTCCGCCCACATCTTTGACTCCGACAGCAGCGAGATCATGCTCACCCGCCGCTACTACCGCAGCGGGGAGAGCGAATACTATATCAACCGGGAGTCCGTCCGGCTGAAGGACATCAACAGCCTGCTGATGGACACCGGCCTGGGCCGGGACGGCTATTCCATCATCGGCCAGGGCAGGATCGCGGACATCGTCTCCACCAAAAGCACCGACCGGCGGGAGGTCTTTGAGGAGGCGGCGGGCATCTCCCGTTTCCGCTACCGCAAGGAAGAGGCCGAGCGGAAGCTGGAAAAGACGGAGGAGAATCTGCTCCGCATCAACGACAAAATTGAAGAGCTGGAAATGCAGGTGGGTCCGCTGAAAAAGCAGGCCGAGACCGCCAAGCGCTACCTGGTGCTGAGAGACGAGCTGCGTGTTAAGGAGATCTCCGTCTGGATGGAGACCCTGGACAAGCTCCACGCCCAGGCCCAGGCCATCGCCCTGGAATACAGCCAGACCACCGGCGAGCTGGAAAAGGCCCGGGAGGAATTGAAGGCACTGTACGCCTCCTCCGGCAGCATCAGCGAGCGGATGCACCAGAAGGACATGGAGACTGAGCAGGCCAGAGAGCGCCTCTCCGCCGCCGAGTCCGCCGCCGCTGAATGCGATTCCGCCGCCGCGGTGCTGCGGGCCAATGTGAAAAGCAGCAGCGTGAGTATGCAGCGTATGCTCAGCGACATTGCCCAGCAGGAGACCCGGGCCGCGGAGATCCAGAGCCAAATGGACGAGGGCAACAAGCGCATTGCCCAGATCGGCCAGGAGCTGAAAGCCCTGGAAGAGCAGACAAAGCAGAACAACAACGTGCTGGACGGCTGCCGCATGAAGCTGAAAAGCCGGGAGGATATGGTCAATCAGCTCTCGGATAAAGTAACCCAGCTGGCGGTGGACGGCAGGAGTATGGACTCCCGCATCCACATGCTCAGCGAAATGGAAAAGGACTACGAGGGCTATTCCAAAGCCGTCAAAACCGTCATGCGCGAGGCGGAGCGTGGGACCCTCAGGGGCATCCACGGGCCTGTGGCCAATCTGGTGAAGGCGGACGAGGAGTGCGCCCTGGCCATTGAGACCGCCCTGGGTGCGGCGGCCCAGAACATTGTTACCGACACACAGAACGACGGCCGCAGCGCCATTGAGATGCTGAAGCGCCGGGACGCCGGACGGGCCACCTTCCTGCCGGTGGACACCATCCGGGGCAGCGTTATGCGGGACGCCCCGGTGAACGACCCGGGCTTTGTGGGCGTGGCCTTCGATCTGGTTCAATTTGACCCCAAATATAAGGACATTTTCGCAAGCCTTCTGGGCAGAACGGTGATCGCCGAGACTTTGGGCGACGCGGTGCGCATGTCGAAGGCCAACGGCAACCGGCTCCGCATCGTCACGCTGGACGGCCAGCTCATTAACGCCGGCGGCTCCATGACCGGCGGCAGCACCGCCAGAGGCAGCGGCATCCTCTCCCGGGCAAACGAGCTGGAAAAGCTGAAAAAGCAGCGGGTGAAGCTGGCGGAAAAGGAGAAGGACAGCAGCAGTGAGCTGGAGCGGGCCAAGGCCAATCTCTCCGGCATCCGCTATCAGCTGGACATGGCCCTGGAGGACCAGGCGGAGCTGAAGAGCAAGGTCTCCTCCTTCGAGGCGGAAAAACGGGCCACGGAAAACTCCGTAAAGCAGCTTCAGGTCTTGCTGGACAGCCTGTCCGGCGACAGCGAGAAGCGGCACCAGGCCGTGGAGAGCGCGGAGCGGGAGATCGAACAGCTGAAAGCGCGTCTTACCGAAAAGGAAAAGCGCCTGGAAGAGATCAACGGCAAAATCAGCGCCATCAAGCAGGAGATCGCCCAGATCAGCGCCAATAAGCTGGAGCTGGAAAAGAAGCGCACCCGGGCGGAAAAGGACGCACAGCAGCGAAACGCCGACATTATCGAGCTGGAGCGCAGAGCCGCAAAAACCGAACAGAAGAAACTGGCCTCCGAAATGGAGGAAAAGCAGATTTTGGACAAGCTCTGGGACAACTATGAGCTGAGCCACAGCGCGGCGGAGGAGCTGCGCCGCCCGGTGGAGAATTTGCAGAAGGCCAACCGGGAGATTAATGAGCTTCGCCGCCAGATCAGCGCGCTGGGCAATCCCAACTTGGGCGCTATCGACGAATATGAGCGGGTCAACACCCGATATGAGTTTTTGACCGGCCAGCGGGACGACGTGGACAAGGCCAAAACCGAGCTTGTGGACATTATCAAAGACATCACCGGCGAGATGAAAGAGGTCTTCCTCCGCCAGTTCAAGGCCATTGACGAGAGCTTCCGCCAGACCTTCCTGGAGCTTTTCGGCGGCGGCAAAGCGGCTTTGGTGCTGGAGGACGAGGACAATGTGCTGGAGTGCGGCATTGAGATCAAGGTCCAGCCCCCCGGCAAGGCCCTGTCCAACATCAGCCTGCTCTCCGGCGGTGAGATGGCCTTTGTGGCCATCGCCCTGTACTTCGCCATTTTGAAGGTGCGGCCCACGCCCTTCTGCGTCATGGACGAGATCGAGGCCGCCCTGGACGAGGCCAACGTCACCCGCTATGCACAGTACATGCGCCGCATGTCCGATAAGACCCAGTTTCTGGTCATCACCCACCGCCGGGGCACCATGGAAGAGGCGGACATGCTCTACGGCGTCACCATGCAGGAAAAGGGCGTATCTACGGTGATCGAACTTGACCTGGAAAGCGCACAGAAAACCATCGAAGAATGAATGGAGAATAAATCATGGGATTTTTTGATAAAATCTTTTCCGGACTGACCAAAACCAGACGGAATTTAGAGGAGCTTGAGGAAATCTTCCAGGACTACGCGCCGGACAACGAGGATTTTTACGAGGAACTGGAAGAACTGCTGGTCATGGCCGATGTGGGCGCCGCCACGGCGGAAAACGTGGTCAAGGGCCTGCGGAAAATGACCTGGGAGCGCCGCTTCCGCCACGGGGACGAGGCCAGAGCGGGCCTGGTGGAGCTGCTGACCAAGCTTCTGAATGTGGGTGACACCGGCTTGAAGCTGGACACCAAGCCCTCCGTGATTTTGATGGTGGGCGTAAACGGCGTGGGCAAGACCACCACCATCGGAAAGCTGGCCCACCAGCTGAAAGAGCAGGGCAAAAAGGTCCTTCTCTGCGCGGGAGACACCTTCCGCGCCGCTGCAGCCGAGCAGCTGGGCATCTGGGCGGAGCGCTCCGGGGCGGATATCGTCCGCCACGAGGAGGGCAGCGACCCTGCCGCCGTGGTGTATGACAGCATCTGCGCCGCCAAAGCCAGAGGGGCGGATGTGGTCATCATCGACACCGCCGGCCGTCTCCACAACAAGCAGAATCTGATGAACGAGCTGAACAAGATCCGCCGCATCGTGGACAGGGAACTGCCCCAGGCCGATGTGGAGACCCTGATGGTCCTGGACGCCACCACCGGCCAGAACGGCCTGATCCAGGCAAAGCAGTTTTTGGAGACCTCCGGCCTGACCGGCATTGTGCTGACCAAGCTGGACGGCACCGCCAAGGGCGGCATCGTCTTTGCCATCGCCAACGAGCTGAAGCTGCCGGTCAAATATGTGGGCGTAGGCGAGGGAATGGACGACCTGATCCCCTTTGACGCCACCAATTTTGTTGAAGCATTGTTTAAATAAGGAGAAAGTCATGGCACTGACAAGCAAACAGCGCTCCCAGCTCCGCGGCATCGCGGCAGGGGAGGACACCATTATCCAGGTGGGCAAGGGCGGGATAAACGACGCCCTGGTCGCCTCTGTTAACGACGCGCTCCGGGCACGGGAGCTGGTGAAGGGCAAGGTTCTGGAAAATTCCATGCTCACCGCCAGAGAGGCCTGCGACGCCCTGTCCCAGGCCTGCGGCGCGGAACAGGTGCAGGTCATCGGCACCAAATTCGTGCTGTATAAACGAAACCCCAAGGAGCCGAAAATCGTTCTCATAAAGGACAAAAAGAAGACATGAAAATTGCCGTCTACGGCGGGAGCTTCAACCCGCCGCATCTGGGGCATACAGAGGCGGCCAGAACCGTGGCCGAAGCCCTGCGCCCGGATAAATTTCTCATCATCCCTGATAACCTGCCTCCCCACAAGGAGATGGAGGAGGACAGTCCCACGCCGGAGCAGCGCATGAGCCTGTGCAAGCTGGCCTTTGCCGGCATTCCCGGCGCGGAGATCTCCGACATGGAGATCAACCGGGAGGGGAAAAGCTATACCGCCGACACGGTGGACAGGCTCCGGGAGCTTTATCCGGAGGATGAGCTATACCTGGTCATGGGCACCGACATGCTTTTGAGCTTTGAGCAGTGGTACCGTTTCCGCTATCTGCTGGAGCAGTGCACCCTGGCGGTGCTGGCCCGGGCTGAAGAGGACGGGGACGCCATCCGGGCCCACGCCGCATATATGGAGCGGGAATACGGCGCAAGGATCGTGATTTTGCCCCATGAGCCTTTGGAGATGAGCTCCAGCGATATCCGGGAGCGGCTGAAGGTCCGCCTGGGCTCCGAGCTGCTGGACGACGGGGTCTATTCTCAGATCATCCGGTGCAGGTATTACGACGCCCAGCCGGAGCTGTCCTGGCTTCGGGAAAAGGCCTACGCCTATTTAAAGCCCAAGCGCATCGCCCATGTGGCGGGCTGCGAGAGCGAGGCGGTAAAGCTGGCCATGCGCTGGGGCGAGGACCCGGAGACCGCTGCCGAGGCGGGGATCCTCCACGATATCACCAAAAAACTAAATTTGGATGAACAGTTGATATTGTGTGAAAAATATGGTATTATTAACGACAATTTGGAACTGAACAGTCCAAAACTTCTCCATGCCAAGACCGGCGCGGCCCTGGCAAGGGACCTGTTCGGCGTCAGCGACCGGGTCTATGAGGCCATCCGCTGGCACACCACCGGAAAGCCCGATATGACCCTGCTGGAAAAGATCATTTACCTTGCCGATTATATCGAGCCCACAAGGGACTTCCCCGGAGTGGAAAAGCTGCGGGAGCTCTGCTATGAGGATATCGACGAGGCCATGGCCCTGGGCCTTTCCATGAGCCTGGAGGACATCCGGAGCTACGGCGAGGAGCCGTACAAAGTCACGGTGGAAGCCTGTGAATGGTACAGCCATGATACTAATCACCGATAAAAACATTCAACGATTTCCGGCAAAATTTGTGCCATGCGGCGTTGGCTTTCTTGACCATATATATCCATTATGCTCTGCGAAAGCCGCCTTGCCTGACACAAATTTTGCGCGGAAATCCAATAAAACTTTTTATCAGTGATTAGTATAAGGAATAATGGGAAAAACACAAGGAGGCAAAACACAATATGCTTACTTCCGCTCAGATAGCCGCCATCGCCGCAAAGGCGCTGTCGGACAAAAAGGCAAAGGACGTTAAGGTCCTGCGAACCGAGGAACAGACCGTTTTGGCGGACTATTTCGTCATCTGCAACGGCACCTCCTCCACACACATCAAGGCTCTGGTAGACGAGGTGGACAAGCAGCTCTCCGAAGCGGGCGAGCCGCCCATCCGCCGGGAGGGCCTGCGCTCCGATATCTGGGTGCTGATGGACTTTGGTTGCGTCATCGTCCATGTGTTCACCGACGAGGCCAGAAAGTTCTACGACATTGAACGCCTCTGGAGCGACGCTGAGGTGGTGGATGTCTCATCCCTTCCCAGCCCCTGATTACAGGGGCATACGGAACAGAGAGACAGAAATGAAAAAGGAGAGTTGATCGTCATGAAATATGATTTTACGGCCATAGAGAAAAAGTGGCAGGACAGATGGGAAGAGTGCAAGCCCTACGCGGCTGAGACCGGCAGCAGCAAGCCCAAGTTCTATGGCCTGATAGAGTTCCCTTATCCCTCCGGCCAGGGTCTGCATGTGGGACACCCCAGACCTTTCACCGCCATGGACATCGTCACCCGCAAGAAGAGAATGGAGGGCTACAATGTCCTGTTCCCCATCGGCTTTGACGCTTTTGGTCTGCCCACGGAGAACTATGCCATCAAGAACCACATCCACCCGGCTGTGGTTACCAAGAAGAATATTGCAAACTTCACCAGCCAGCTGAAAATGCTGGGCTACGGCTTTGACTGGGACCGCTGCGTGGACACCACCGACCCCAAATACTACAAGTGGACCCAGTGGATCTTCCTCCAGCTGTTCAAGAAGGGTCTGGCTTACAAGACCACCATGCCCGTCAACTGGTGCACCAGCTGCAAGTGCGTTCTGGCCAACGAAGAAGTGGTGGAGGGCGTGTGCGAGCGCTGCGGCAGCGAGGTCATCCGTAAGGAGAAGAGCCAGTGGATGCTGGGCATCACCAAGTACGCCCAGCGCCTGATCGACGATCTGGACGACCTGGATTACATCGAGCGCGTGAAGATCCAGCAGAAAAACTGGATCGGCCGCTCCACCGGCGCGGAGCTGACCTTCGACACCAATACCGAGGACAGAGTGACGGTTTACACCACCCGTCCCGACACCCTCTTCGGCGTCACCTATATGGTCATCTCCCCGGAGCATCCGCTCCTTACCAAGTGGCAGGACAAGATCAAAAACTGGGATGAGGTCGCCGCATACAAGGAGGCTGCCGCCCACAAGTCTGACTTTGAGCGCGGCGAGCTGAACAAGGACAAGACCGGCGTCCGCCTGGAGGGCATTGAGGTCGTCAACCCCGCAACGGGAAAGACCGTGCCCATGTTCGTCTCCGACTATGTCCTCATGGGCTACGGCACCGGCATCGTCATGGGCGTGCCCGGCCATGACCAGCGCGACTGGGAGTTTGCCACCAAGTTCGGCCTGCCCATTATCGAGGTGGTCAGCGGCGGCGATATCACCAAGGAGGCCTTTGTGGCCAAGGACGACAGCGCCGTCATGGTCAATTCCGGCTTCCTCAACGGTCTGACCGTCAGAGAGGCCATCCCCGCCATGAAGAAGTATGTCGTGGAGCAGGGCTGGGGCCAGGAGAAGGTCAACTACAAGCTGCGCGACTGGGTATTCTCCCGCCAGCGCTACTGGGGCGAGCCCATCCCCCTGGTCAACTGCGAGAAGTGCGGCTGGGTCCCCCTGCCGGAGAGCGAGCTGCCTCTGGTTCTGCCCCAGGTGGACTCCTATGAGCTGACCGACGACGGCGAATCCCCCCTGTCCAAGATGACCGACTGGGTCAACACCACCTGCCCCTG
>SAMEA3663248__coassemble_58_pt1 | contig 52912 bp, 56 predicted proteins | sample SAMEA3663248__metabat2_low_PE_036 | metagenome-assembled genome bin SAMEA3663248 (sample SAMEA3663248) | pig gut metagenome | biome: pig gut; feature: pig-associated habitat; material: faeces | place: China | collected 2013 | reverse complement strand
GCGCCCTCATGCCGGTATTATAATCATCCAGGCGCCATTCGTCAAATTTTATTGCACGCCAGACGGATCATTGCTATAATATAAAAAACAAAAAACGTGGGAGAGAGAGACACATGGCCGAGAAATGCGCGAAACCGGACCGGAAATACAGCTATGACAACATTAAATTCATGTTGATTTTTTTGGTTGTATTTGCTCATCTGCTGGAAGTCAACGGAACCTTTAAAGGGAAAAACCTGCTGTATGAGATGGTATACTCTTTCCACATGCCCATGTTTATTTTTCTCAGCGGCTTTTTTGCGCGGTACAACAGGCAAAAGATCGCGTTCAGCTTTGTCTATACCTATATCCTGATGCAAGTATTGTACTCAGCTTTTAAATATTATGTTCTGACGCCGGAAACGACAGAGCCTTTTTCCCTGAACTTTACTACACCGTATTGGCTGCTGTGGTATCTGCTTGCTCTGATTTTCTTTTATCTCCTGATCCCTTTTTTTCAGCAGAGTGACCGGCGTAAGCAGGCGGCTGTTTTGATTGTGCTTTTTGCGGTTTCACTGCTGTTTGGGTTTGACAGCACCATTGGCTATTATTTCAGCCTGGCTCGCTTTTTCAGCTTCCTTCCTTTCTTCGTGTTGGGCATGTACGTGAAAGACCGCAGCAATGAGATCGAGGCATTCATAAAGAGCAAAAGCGTGAAAGCCTTTCTGATTTCCTTTCTGCTGTCTGCCATACTTATCGTGTCTGTTTTTTTCCTCTGCAGAAATACGAAGATCCAGGCCTCCATGATGTATGGTTCCAAGGCATACAGCGAGGTATTTGGTCTGGTTGAAAAACTGCAGATCAATGTCGTCGCGCTGTTGTGGATCGCTTTTATTGTGCTGGTTTTTCAACGTTTTGTCCATTTCAGGATACCGGTGATCTCCTGTATCGGGAAAAACACATTCCCGATCTTTCTTCTGCATGGCTTTGCGGTTAAAATGGCGGGAAAGCTGGGCCTTTTGAATATCAACGGGGAAGGAAATCTCCGCAAGACCCTCCTTTATACCGTGGTTTTGGTGCTCTTGCTGGGGAATCCTGCGGTAAATTTCTGTTTTAAATGGATTTTTACCGGAGAATGGCTCAAACGGCTGTGGGCGCGGCTGGGCCGATAGCCCCTTGGCAAGACTTTGCGATATCCGGAGCCGCCGCAAATTGCCGCTTATTCTTCCTCCAGGAATACGAACGCTTTTGCCTGAGGGGAAGAAACGCTTTTGCCTGAGGGGAAGAAAAAGGCTTGATTATTTGGAGGGAATGTGATAGATTATCTCTGTTAATGCGTTGATGGGGAAAATAGCGCACCCCAAGGCCGTCAGAGAGCGGTGGTCACCGGCTGAAAGCCCCCGCAGGTCCTTGCGCGCTTGGTTCGCCCCGGAGCTCCGGCCAATTCCCGGCGCGTGGGACCCGTTATCGTCCCTCAAAGTGCGGCTCTTGCCGAATTTGGGTGGTACCGCGGAAGCATGGCTTTCGTCCCTTCGGGGACGGAGGCTTTATTTTTTGTTGAGGAGAAGAAAAATGAAAGAATTGATGCAGAGGCTGAGAGAGGCCTCCCTCAAGGCCATAACCGAAGCACAGGATATGGATCTGCTGGAGACACTGCGCGTGAAATATCTGGGCAAGAAGGGCGAACTGACCGCCATTCTGCGCCAGATGGGCCAGCTCTCCGCCCAGGAGCGCCCCGCCATGGGCCAGCTGGCAAACCAGCTGAGAAGCGACATTGAAAACGCCATCGAGGCGCGCAAAAATGAGCTCTCCGCCGCGCTGCTGGAGAAAAAGCTGCAGGACGAGGCCCTGGACGTGAGCCTGCCCGGCGAAAAGCAGCCCATCGGCCACAAGCACCCCATGTACAACGTTCTTGACCAGATCAAGGAGATCTTCATCGGCATGGGCTTTGAGATCGTGGACGGCCCGGAAGTGGAATTGGCCGACTATAACTTTACCAAGCTGAACATTGACGAGGGCCACCCCTCCCGTGAGTGGACCGACACCTTCTATTTCACCGAGGACAGCTCCATTCTGCTGCGCACCCAGACCTCTCCCATGCAGATCCACGCCATGGAGACCAGAGAGCTGCCCATCCGCATCATCGCCCCCGGCCGTGTCTACCGCAAGGACGAGGTGGACGCCACCCATTCCCCCATGTTCCACCAGATCGAGGGCATGGTGATCGACAAGGGCGTGACCATGTCCGACCTGAAGGCCACGCTGAACCTGGTGGTGGAAAAAATCTACGGCAAGGGCACCGTCACCCGTTTCCGCCCCCACCATTTCCCCTTCACCGAGCCCAGCTGCGAGATGGACATCCAGTGCCACAAGTGCGGCGGCAAGGGCTGCCCCACCTGCAAGGGCGAGGGCTGGATCGAGGTGCTGGGCGCCGGCATGGTGCACCCCAAGGTGCTGGCCGGCTGCGGCATCGACCCGGACGTGTACTCCGGCTGGGCCTTCGGCATGGGCCTGGAGCGTCTGGCCATGGGCGAGTATAAGATCACCGACCTGCGTCTCATCTTTGAAAACGACGTCCGGTTCCTGGAGCAGTTCTGAGGAGGATAAAGGAAATGAAACTTTCAAGAAAATGGCTGAATGAGTTTGTTGATCTGCCCCTGGAAGAAATCGACGACAAGGCCTTTGCCGAGGCCATGACCATCTCCGGCTCCAAGGTGGAGATCACCGAGGACCTGAGCCAGAAAATGAAAAATGTAAAGGTGGGCAAGATCCTGTCCATCGAAAAGCACCCCAACTCCGACCATATGCTGGTGACCCTGATCGACGTGGGAGAGGCAGAGCCTGTCCAAATTTGCACCGGCGCCTGGAACGTGCATGTTGGGGATCTGATCCCCGCTGCCCTGCACAACTCTCTGCTGCCCGGCGGCGTGAAGATCACCAAGGGGAAGCTCCGCGGCGTGCCCTCCAACGGTATGCTCTGCTCCATCAAGGAGCTGGACGTGACCACTCACGATTTCCCCTATGCGGAGATCAAGGCCGCCGCCATTCTGGGCGACTATCACCCCATCGACCCGGCCAAGCCCTCCATCTCCCCGGACATCAAGGCCGGAGACAAGATTTTCGGCAAGGTCGTTGCGGCGGAAGTGAAGCGCGTGGAGAACGCGGGCGTGAATCTGTGGAAGTGCGCCCTTGAACCCCAGGCAGAGGTCGTTACCGACTGCCAGAACCTGCATGAGGGTGACCTGGTGGCCTATGACACCGCCAAGAACCACATCTGCACTCTGGAGGACCTGCACGCAAAGCAGGAGGAGTTCCCCCACTGCATCCCCGACGGCATCTTCATCCTCCACGAGGACGTAAAGCCCGGCGACGATGTGGCAGCCTTCCTGGGTCTGGACGACCATGTGGTGGAGTTTGAGATCACCCCCAACCGTCCGGACTGCCTGTGCATGATCGGTCTGGCCCGCGAGGCCGCCGTCACCTTCGGCAAGGAGCTGAAGCTCCACACCCCGGTGGTGCAGGCCAAAGCCGGCGGCGATGTGAGCACCATGGCCAAGATCGTCATTGAGGAGCCGGAGCTCTGCCCCCGCTACACCGCCCGCATGGTGAAAAACGTGAAGATCGCCTCCTCCCCCGAGTGGATGAAGGAGCGCATCCGCAACGCGGGTATGCGCCCCATCAATAATATTGTTGACATCACCAACTACGTCATGCTGGAGTACGGCCAGCCCATGCACGCCTTTGATTTCAGCTGCGTGGGTGAGGGCGAGGTCCATGTGCGTCTGGCCAAGCCCGGCGAGACCATCCGTACCCTGGACGGCAACGAGCGTGCCCTGACGACCAGCATGCTCTGCATCTGCGATAAGGAAAAGCCCATCGGCGTGGCCGGCGTTATGGGCGGCGAGAACAGCGAGATCGTGGGCGACACCGCCATGGTCCTGTTCGAGAGCGCCAACTTCAACGGCACCTCCATCCGCCGCACCGCCACCGCTCTGGGTATGCGCACCGACGCCTCCTCCCGCTATGAAAAGGGCCTGGACCCCCAGAACACCTACAAGGCCGTCCAGCGCGCCTGCGAGCTGATCGAGCTGCTGGGCGCAGGCGAGGTGGTGGAAGGTGTCATCGACGTGGTGCCCAAGGCGATCAAGGAGACCACCGTAAAGCTGGAGCCGGAGAAGATCAACGCCCTGCTGGGTACCGACATTGACGAAGAGACCATGCGGAAGATCCTCCTGGACCTGGGCTTCACCCTGGAGGGAGACATTATCCATGTGCCCTCCTGGCGCGGCGACGTGGAGCACTACTCCGACATCGCCGAGGAGGTTGCCCGCTTCTACGGCTATAACGAGATCCCCACCCGCTTCACCGGGGCCATCAGCACCTGCGGCGGCTTCACCGCCGAGCAGCAGTGCGAGCGGCACATCGGCCAGGTCTGCCGCAGTCTGGGACTGGACGAGATCATCACCTACTCCTTCATCAGCCCCACCTATTACGACAAGATCCGCATGCCCGCGGACAGCCCCATGAGAGACAGCCTGCGCATCCTGAATCCTCTGGGCGAGGACACCTCCATCATGCGTACCACCGTCCTGCCCTCCATGCTGGAGATTCTGACCCGCAACTACAACTACCGCAATAAAGAGGCCCGCCTGTACGAGATCGGCCGCATTTACCTGAAAAAGCCCGACGGCACCGCCAACGAGCCTAAGATCGTTTCTCTGGGCGCCTACGGCCCGAAAATGAACTTCTTCGTGCTGAAGGGCTGGGTGGAAGAGCTGCTGGAGAGCCTGGATATCGGTGATTTGCGCTTTACCGCGGAGCGGGAGAATCCCTCCTATCACCCCGGCCGCTGCGCCAGAGTGTACGCCGGTGAGACGGAGGTTGGCGTGCTGGGCCAGATCCACCCGGAAGTGGCGAAAAACTACGGCGTGGACGCGGAGCTTTACTGCGCGGAGCTGCGCTTTGACGCGCTGTTTGCCCTCAAGGGCGGCATCCCCGTGTATAAGCCTCTGCCCAAGTTCCCCGCCGTCACCCGCGACATCGCCGTGGTCTGCGACGCGGAGATCCCTGTGGGCGATATGATCCGCTGCATCACGGCAAACGGCGGCAAGTACCTCTGCGGCTGCGACATTTTCGACGTCTACACCGGCCATCACATCGCCGAGGGCAAGAAGTCTGTGGCCTTCTCCCTGACCATGCGGGCCGAGGACCAGACCCTGACCGACGACCACGCCGAGGAGACCGTGAAGGCCGTGCTGGACGCCCTCAAGGCTGAATTTGGGGCCGTAATGCGCTGATTTTACGGGATTTTTCCCCACCTTTACGGCGAATTTAAGAATTTTTAAGGTTTTTGTTCACATTTTCGACTTTACTTGACATTTTAATCTGCTATAATATGGTCAGTTAAAATTGTGCAAGGAGGGGACATCATGGAGGATACAACAAGAAAATTCGCCGCGCTGGACAGTAAGGCCGAGATGAAAGAGATCCTGTCGTCCGTGTATAACTCCCTCATGGTCAAGGGCTACAACCCCATCAACCAGATCGTGGGCTATATACTCTCGGAGGATCCGACCTACATCACGAATTACAACAACGCCCGCACGCTCATCACCCGCATCGACCGGGACGAGCTGATGCAGGAGCTGGTCAGGACCTACCTGGAAAAGAAATAAGCGCAATAAAGCAGTAAAGCCGCCGGGAATTTCCCGGCGGCTTTTTCCTGTCAAACTGTCATTCTGAGGAGGAGCGGCAGGCGGGCGGCCACGCAGGGCCGCCCCTACGGTCCGACCGAAACAGCGTTGTAGGGGCGACCCTTGCGACGCGAAGCTAGTCCCTTTAGGGACGGTCGCCCGCACAAAGGCTCCCCTGGGGGGGAAGGAAGAGTGAATAGTGAAGAAGTGAGGAGGCCGCAAAGCGGCCGGATTAAAATATGTCGCCGCAGGCGACACCACACCTATTCACTTTTCACTATTCCCTCTTACTTTAACAGCTCCCCCTAATGGGGAGCCTCTGCGGCCCTGCCCCGTCGGTCAAACAGAGAAATATTTGTCCCCCTTTTTGCATATACATGGTATAAGGGGGTGAGAACATGCCATATGAGGAGATCAAAAAGGTACAGCAGCGGCCGCACAGCCTGACGCTGGAGGGCCGGGAGAAGATGAGCATCACCGGGGTGGACGACGTGTCCGGCTTTGACGAGAACACCATCGTGCTCACCACGTCTCAGGGCGATTTGAACATCCACGGCCAGGGCCTGCATATCGACAGGATCGACCTGGACGCCGGGGAGCTGGAGCTGCGGGGCAAAATTCAGGAGCTGAGCTACGACGAGCCTGCCCGCTCCGGCTCGCTGTGGTCACGGCTGTTCGGCTGAGATGGAGATCAGCCTTGGCTTGCAGGCCATCAGACTTCTGCTGGCCCTGCTCCTGGGCCTGAGCACAGGGCTGCTGTACGACCTGCTGCGTCCTCTGCGCCGGGCCGCCGGGACCGTCGCCGCCGCCGGGCTGGACGCCCTGTTCTGCCTGCTCACCGGGGCGGGGATCTTTCTCTTCGCCATGAGCGCCGGGGACGGGAAGCTGGGACAGTGGGAGCTGTGCGCGGCGCTGCTGGGATTTTTGGCCTGGCTCCACCTGCTCAGCCCCTTTGTCCTGCCGGTTTTTGAAAAAATACACCGCTTTCTGGTCGCCGGACTGGCGCTGTGCAAAAAAAGTTTAAAAATTTTTTTGCATTTTACAAAATTCTTCTTCCAAAAACTTCATTAATGTTTTATATTAAAGGGTAAAGAAGCGTATGCAGAATAAAGGGACCATTGTTCGTATCGTGCTTGTGGCGCTGATGGCTTACGCGCTGCTGCACTTTGCCGCTGCAAGGGCGCAGCTGGAGCAGACCCGGCAGCTTACCGGGGTTTTGGCGGCAGAGCAGGAGAGTCTGGAGGCGGTGAACCGGCGGCTTGCCGGGCTTTTGGAATCCGGATACGACGAGGGGACCCTGGAAGCAATGGCCCGGGAGAGGCTGGGCCTTGTGATGCCGGGAGAAACGGTTTTTTACTTTACGAAAGACAGAGAGGTTCAAACAGATGGCACTGGAAGTAGGAGCGGTAGTTGAAGGCAAGGTGACAGGGATCACCAAGTTCGGCGCGTTTGTGGCGCTGCCGGAGGGGAAGAGCGGGCTTGTTCATATTTCGGAGGTGGCGAACGCCTTCGTCTCCGATGTGCACGACCATGTGCAGATGGGACAGACGGTAAAGGTGCGCATTCTCAGCATCAGCCCCGAGGGCAAGATCAATCTTTCCATTAAGAAAGCGGAGGACAGGCCGGCGCAGCCCAGAGAGCAGTCCTTCCGCAGAGCGCCACAGCAGCAGCGGCAGCAGCAGGAGCAGCCCCAGCGGCCTGCCCCCGTCAGAACTGCCGCCGACCCTCCTTCCGAGGATCAGGCCTTTGAGGACAGGCTGAAAAAATTCATGCAGGAGTCGGACAGCCGCATTGCCGACAACCGCATGTATTCCGACCGCCCGCGCCGCAGAGGCAGGAGATAAATCATACTGACCAAAAAGGAGAAAAAGGCATGACAAATTACAGCGAGCTATACCACAGCAAACTTACCACCGCTGCTGAGCTTGCTTCCCGCGTGGAGAGCGGATGGACCCTGGGCATGGACGCTGCCCTGGCCCAGACCCCGGCCATCATGTCCGCCCTGGCAGAACGGGCGGGCAGAGATGAACTCAGCGGCGTAAAGGTGCAGACCCTTCTGGACGTCTATCCTTTCGAATTTTATGCCGACAACGCCCTTTCCGGAAAACTCAACGGCGTATCCTGGTTTTCCAGCGGCGGCGCGCGCAAGGCCGTGAACGGGGGATATGCTGACTTCATTCCCTCCTACTACCGGGATATCCCCGGCCTGATCCGCAGCTTTTATGAGTACGACGCCTTCTGCGTCTCCGTGTCCCCTATGGACAAGCACGGCTATTTCAGCCTGGCGACCACCAGCTCTTACAGCCAGGCCATGCTGAGCAAGGCAAGACGGGTATTCGTTGAGGTGAACAAATACCAGCCCCGGGCGGTCTGCGGCATGCAGATCCACATCAGCCAGGTGGGCGCCATCGTGGAGCACGACGCGCCCCTGCCCGAGCTGCCGCCGGTGAAGCTGGACGAGGTGAGCGTTACCATCGGCAACCTGATCGCCGAGCAGATCCCCGACGGGGCCTGCATCCAGCTGGGCATCGGCGCCATCCCCGACGCCACCGGCATGGCCCTGAAGGCAAAGCACGACCTGGGCATCCATACCGAGATGTTCACCGACTCCATGGTGGAGCTGATCGCCTGCGGCGCGGTGAACAACAGCAAAAAGCAGATCCACCCGGGCAAGAGCGTCACCACCTTTGCCTACGGTTCCAAACGGATCTACGACTATATCGACGACAACCCGGCCATCGAAATTCTGCCGGTGGACTATGTGAACGACCCCAACGTCATCTGCCAGAACGACAACATGATCTCCATCAACGCCGCTCTGGAGGTGGACCTGTGGGGCCAGGTCTGCGCGGAGAGCGTGGGGACAAAGCATATGTCCGGCTCCGGCGGCCAGATCGACTATGTGCGCGGGGCCTGCCAGTCCAAAGGCGGCAAGAGCTTTATCGCCTTCAGCTCCACGGCAAAGGGCGGGACCATCAGCAAGATCAAGCCCATCCTGACTCCCGGCGCGGTATGCACCACCAGCAAGAACGACGTGGACTATATCGTCACGGAGTACGGCCTGGCCCATCTGAGAGGCCACAGCCTGGCCCAGCGGGCAAAGCAGCTCATCGCCATTGCCCACCCGGATTTCCGGGACGAATTGACCTTCGAGGCCAAAAAGCGGGGCATCATGATTTAACGCCGAACTGGATGAAACCGAAAAATCTCCCCGGCACGTTCGTGCCGGGGAGATTTATTGTATAGGTAAAACCACTCGCTAGGCGAGTGGTTCGAAAAAGCTTAAGCGGAGAGGAAGAAATAAAAACTCCTTTTGCTATAATGGAAGTGCGGTCTGCCAACTGCACAACGAAAGCAAAAGGAGGACATTCAGAATGAGCCTGAATGACATAAACAGTTTATCGCATACGAAATGGAATTGCAAATACCATATAGTATTTGCGCCAAAATATCGAAGGAAAGTATTCTTTAAAGAGAAACGAGAAGCAATAGGAAAGATACTGAGACAGTTATGTGAGTGGAAGGGAGTAAAGATAATAGAGGCGGAAATATGCCCGGACCATGTACACATGCTGGTGGAAATACCACCGAAGATTTCAGTATCAAGCTTCATGGGATATCTGAAAGGGAAGAGCAGCACAATGCTGTATGAGCAATTCGGCGAACTGAAATACAAGTACCGCAGCAGAGAATTTTGGTGCAGAGGATACTATGTGGATACAGCGGGAAAAAACACGAGCCGAATTGCGGAGTACATACGAAACCAACTGAAAGAAGACCAGATGGGAGAACAACTCACAATGAGTGAAGTAGGCCCGTTTACGGGCAGCAAGTAACAGGCCCTACGCAATTGGCAGACCGTATTACGCGTTCTACGCGTACGCGAGGAACAGAGGGCTTTGCCCGCATAAGCAAAACCACCGGCTTTGCCGGTGGATGCTTATTTCGTTCAGGTCTTGCGGTACAGGATGTAGCCGCATTTGCACTTAATATGGATTTTTCCCTTGCCCCTGGGTACGCGCAGCATGACGCCGCAGCCGGGACACTTGAAAAAGCAAAAATCTTTGCGCTGGGCGCGGCGCTCCTTGGCGGCCTGACAGTTATGCCGCTGCTTTTGACGCAGGGCCAGGTAGGCGTTGTTCTCCGCCTCCCGCTGTCCCAACCGGCGGGAAAAGGCACGGACAAAGCTGAAAATCAGCATCATCAGACCAAGCCAGGTGAATATAAGGCTGAAAACCCCTTTGAGTATATTGGCCGTCAGCACCGACAGCAGCATGCAGACCAGTCCCATCCAAAAAAGGGCCTTGGAAAACTCATCCATGCCCTGCCGTCCGGAAAATAATCTGCTCAATTTTTCTTTCATGCTTTGCTCCAAAAAACCTTTTTCGTATATTTTAGTTTCGGCAGCTGGAAGTGTCAATAGACTTCACTGAAAGTTTACAAAACGCTCATTCCATGGCATGGAGAAAACACAGAGGGGCTTGAACCTTTGGGCATTAGGTGATAAAATAATATCCGATCAATGCGTTTTGCGCAAAGATACACAAATAATAAAAACAGATTTTATATGGAGGCTCAAAAACATGATTGCAATCGGCAGCGACCACGGCGGATTCGCCCTGAAACAGGAGATCATGGCCCATCTGGAGAAGAGAGGGCTGGAATATAAGGACTATGGCACCTACAGCGAGGAAAGCTGTGACTATCCCGTGTACGGCAGGGCCGTGGCCAAAGCCGTGGCGGCAGGGGAGTGCGAGAGAGGGATCATCATCTGCGGTACCGGTATCGGCATCTCCATCACCGCAAACAAGGTGCCCGGCATTCGGGCCGCGCTGTGCGGCGACTGCTTCTCCGCAAAAGCTACCCGCGAGCATAACGACGCCAACATTCTGGCGCTGGGGGCCAGAGTTACCGGGCCCGGTCTGGCTCTGCAGATCGTGGACACCTTCCTGGATACCCCCTTCTCCGGTGACGAAAGGCACATGCGCCGCATCTCCATGATCGAAGAGTGATTCTAATTCCCGGGAGGGAGTATTTTGGCAAAATACACGGAGTTTTACAAAGGGCGCCGCAAGCGCCGGAATTATGTCTTTATCCCCGCGGCGATCCTCATCGGTATTCTGGCCTTCGTGGTAGTCATGTTTTACGGTGTGCAGAAATACGCCGTCATCACCAAGGACGCGGTGAACGTGAAGCTGCCCGGCATGGAAGAGGAAGAGACCACCATTGACGAGCAGGGCAACGAGGTCAAGGTATTTGACCAGGTGGACGCACAGATCGTCTTTGAAGAGCCCGACTATTCCGATATCCAGGCCACAGCCGGGGAGGACGTGGGCCCCATCCGGGCGATTTTTGTCCCTGCGGAGGAGATCAACAAGGAAAAGCTGGAGGAATACGCCGGCCGTCTCAACCAGGGCAATGCCCTGGTGCTGGAGATGAAGCCCCGGTCCGGACGGCTGATGTGGACCACCAATTCTTCCGTGGCCCAGAACTACAGCCTGAACACCACCAACACGGTGGATGTGGCCAGCCTGATCGCCGGTCTGCGGGAGCTGAAGCCGGACATTTACCTGGCCGCCCAGATCAGCTGCTGCCTGGACGAGATGTTTGCCTCCTTCAGCACCACCGTTACCCTGAAAAACAGCTACGGCGCGGATTACCGGGATGATAACGGCACCTGGCTGGACGCCTACAATACCAATCTGCGGACTTACATTGTGGAGCTCTGCCGCGAGCTGTATGCCATGGGCTTTGACGAGGTGATTTTGGCCGACGTGGCCCACCCCATCATCCCGGAGCCGGAGGCGGGACAGGAAAAGCAGCAGCTCACCTATACCCGGGACATGTCCACCACCCCCAGCCCCATGAACGCGGTCTGCGGCTTTGCCATCAGCGTGGCGGATCAGCTGTCCGACAGGCCGGGTCTTTTGTCCATCTACTGCGACTCCGCCTATGCCCTGGTGCGGACCTATGAGGCCAACGGCCAGAACGCGCCGCTGTTCATGAAGCTCTATGACCGGGTGTATATGAGGACGGACAAATACGCCTACAGCTATAACATGACCGATATCCAGCCCAGCGTCACCATCGGCGAGGCCAAATTCCGCTTTGTGCCCGTGGTGGAGAACTACCTGCCGGAAAACAGCGCGGAGGTCTCCTGGGTCCTGATCGACACAGAGGAAGATTAAAAAAATACAGAAAAGAGTACCCACAGAAAGCACAGTTGAACTTTCTGTGGGTACTTTTTATTGAAAAAAGTATTAGAAAGGCCCAAGGACAAATTCCGTAAAATTCTTTCCCTCATCGGCGCACATGCTGCACAGGTATTCATAGGTGAAGTTTTCTCTGTTCTTCCAACGCCAAAGTGTAAATGCGCTGCAGTCCGCAGTATCCATTCTCCCGGCAAAATAGGCCAGGTTTACATCTGAATAGGCGCTGGCCAGCGCATCCGCGCCGCGCCCCTGTCCAAGACGGGCCATGGCCTTGCGGTAGGAGCTGTCCCAGAAAAAGCCGGCGGAGTAATCCTGGAAATTCAGCAGCTCCGGATTATCCAGCCCCTGCGACACGGCCCAGGCGGCCACGTCCACGACCTCGGTGCAGTAGTATCCCTGGCTGCCGCTCAGGTAAAGCAACCCGTATTGGTTGGGCGTTACGGCCAGAGAGGAGGTGGCGATTTCCGTCAGGCCGCTTTCGATTTGCGAGATGTGCTGAATGTGCATATGTCCGCTGAGATTGCAGATCACGCCGTACTTTTCGAACAGAGCACCCAGCAGACGGCCGTTGCCGATGACAAAGCCGCCCCGGAACAGGCTGTTGTGCTGAAAAAGATTCTGATGACTGACGGCCACCACCTTTGCCCCGGCCTCTGTGGCGCATTTCAGCTGTTCGTCGATCCAGTTCAGCGTGCTGTCGTCAAGGAAACCCGGCTCGTCCTGAGTATTCACGTCCACCATCAATACCCGAAGCTCCGGCGTGACTTCCGCTATATAGCTTAGGCTGTCACCGTCCCGGGAAAGGGCTTGGCTGAAGCCCAGACCGGCGTAGATCTCTTCAAATTCCTTCATGCTCACGCTGTCTGCACTGGTATAACCGTCGCCGGTGAAGGCGGCGGCCTTGGCATTGTACAGATCGTGGTTGCCGGGGATGACCAGCACCGGTATGCCCGCGTCCGCTACACGGCGGAGCTTTTCCGCAAGCATCAGGTGGCTTTCACGCTCGCCGTTGAAGCTCAGATCGCCGGAAAGAATGAGTGCGTCCGGGGCGCTCTCGATGATTTGTGATACAAAGGCCTCGGTCAGATCCTCAATGTATTTCATCGTTTTGCCGTCCGCGTTCTCGATCATTTTCGTATAGCACGCCCCGTTGTCGTAAAGCTGAGGGGCAAGGTAGTGCAGATCGGTGGCCACGGCCAGCCTTATCCCCTCTTCCGGAAGGAAGGGAGCCTCCGGCTCCGCTTTTTTCCGCAGGAGGCCAAAGTCCAGGGCAAAAACAAGAACAACGGTCAACAGAGCCAATATTAGACGATGTTTTTTCATTATATTTCCTCCGTTACCTGCACGTTTGTAGATAGTTTAACATATCAACTTTGTATGTGCAAGAATACAGCGGCGTCAATTTTCCGCAGGCCGTTTTTCCGGGGAAATGAAATACCCATAGCGTGTAAAAACACGTCTATGGGTATTTCATTACCTGGCTTAATTCTGCCGGTTCTTTACTTTGTGCCGAAGATACGGTCGCCGGCATCGCCCAGGCCGGGGACGATGTAGCCGTGCTCGTTCAGGTGGTCGTCCAGAGCGGCCACAAAGATATCCACGTCCGGGTGGTCCTTCTGCATACGCTCAACACCTTCGGGCGCGCCGATGATGCTCATCAGCTTGATGTGCTTCACACCGTCGTCCTTCAAAAACTGGATGGCTGCGGAGGCGGAGCCGCCGGTGGCCAGCATGGGGTCCACAACGATAACGTCTCTCTCCTGAATGTCAGGGGGCATCTTGAAGTAGTACTTCACCGGCTCCAGAGTCTGGGGGTCGCGGAACAGGCCCACATGGCCCACCTTCACGTTGGGCATCATGCTCACCATGCCGTCCACCATGCCAAGACCGGCGCGGAGAATGGGGACCACGGCCAGCTTCTTGCCGGCGATGCGGCGGCACTTGGCGACGGCCACAGGGGTTTTGACCTCCACCTCTTCCACCGGCAGATCCCGGGTGGCCTCATAGCACATCAGCATAGCGATCTCGGAGATCAGCTCGCGAAACTCCTTCACGCTGGTGCGCTCGTCTCTCAGAATGGACAGCTTGTGCTGGATAAGGGGATGGTCAAATACGCATACTTTGCTCATATTTCGTCTCCTTTATATGAAAATATTAAGTATTGGCATGTTGCTCCGCGTTCAGCCGCTCCTGCCGCTCCCGCTCTGCCTGGGAAAGACGGAGATATACCGGCAGCAGACTGTCCGCGTTTCCCGGCTCCTTGTCCAGGGCCGTCATGGCCACGCCCCAGGCGTCCTGCCAGAGCAGATTCTCCGGGGCCACGCGGCAGGGAATACCCTGGGCGTCGAAGAAGGCTTTGGTGATGGCCGCCCCGTCGCCCACCAGGAACACCGGTGCGTCCAGCTTCTTCACGTCCTCCGCCAGCTCTGCAAGGGCGATAGGCCTGTCCGGGCAGAGCCTTTGGGGCCGCCCGTCCCTGATTTCAAACAGGGCGTTATACACCTGACTGCGCCGGGCGTCCATCACCGGGCAGACAACACCTCCGGCGGCCAGACCGTGCCAGGCCATGGCCTCCAGCGTGGAGACGCCCACACAGGGGATATCTCCGGCCCAGGCCAGACCCTTCACCGTAGACACGCCGATCCGGATCCCGGTAAAGGAGCCGGGGCCGTGGGCCACGGCGATCAGGTCCACATCCCGGAGCGTAAGCTCCGCGTTTTTCAGCATATCCTCCGCCATGGGCAGCAGCGTGCGGCTGTGGGTCAGGCCGCTGCACTGGCTGTACTGGCTGACAAGGTGACCGTCCCGGCAGAGGGCCACGGAGGCAGCCTTCGCCGAGGATTCAAAGGCAAGGATCAGCATGTTTTTGCCTCCTCAATGGTGATCTTCCGCTCCGTATCGGAGAGCTTTTCAATGCGCACGGTGATCTCGTCGCCGAAAAAGGCGTCCTGCACCTTCTCACTCCACTCCACGGCGCAGACCGCGCCCCGGTTCAGATAGTCCTCCCAGCCGATGTCAAACAGCTCGTCCGCGTCGGACAGGCGGTACATGTCGAAATGGATCAGCTCCCGCTGGCCCAGATATTCGTTTACTATGGTAAAAGTAGGGCTGGACACCCGGCAGTCCAGACCCATGCCCCGGGCCATGCCCCGGACAAAGGCGGTCTTGCCTGCACCCAGATCCCCGTACATGGCGACCACCGTGCCGCCGGGGAGAGAGGCGGCAAATTCACTGCCGATGCGCTCCGTCTCCTGCTCGCTATTGCTGATAAAGGTCAAATTATCCGCTCCCTGCTCTTAGACAAAAAATTTATACATTGTTCATTAGCCGGGGATATTATACCACCGGCAAGGCCATTGCGTAAAGAGCAATTATGTGATAAAATATGCCCCGTATGAAAATCGCATTTTGTCGATATCACAGCTTTTTCTCCGAAAGGCGGTGCTTGTCATAAAGAAAATCACTCCTTACATAAAAACCTTTTTCCAAAGAGCAGATATTTTCATTTTGTGTGTATGTCTGATTTGCGCCTGCCTGAGCGTCTACATGGTGCATGTGACTACGGTTGGTCTTGCCGCGCAGAACTATGCAGGCATCAATCCCACAAAAATGGTGATTATTCAGGTGGCCTCGGTGGTCCTGGGCCTGGGCGCTTTCGTCGTGTTCACTGTTGTGGATGCGGATATTCTGGGCCGGCAATGGAAGTTTCTGTGCGTGGTCATTGTGCTGCTGCTGGTGGCGCTGATGCTTTTCGGCTCTGACGACGGCACCGGCAACAAGAGCTGGATCCGCTTTGCCGGTATCGGCATTCAGCCCTCGGAGGTCATCAAGGTCCTGTACATTATTCTGTCCGCAAAGCTGATGTCCTATCTGAAAGAGCACAAGGATATCAACGCCTTTCCCTCCGTGGTGCAGATGGCGGGCCTGTTTTTCATCATCTTTGCGCTGATCATGGTGGTCTCCTCTGACCTGGGCAACGCCATCATCCTGTTTGCCATCTTTCTGGTCATGTTCTTTTTCCTGGGCGTCAGGCTGTACTGGTTTGCCCTGGGCGGCGCGGCCATTGCGGCCATGATCCCTCTGCTGTGGAACTTCCTGCTGAAAGACTACCAGAAGAAGCGCCTTGTGGCGCCCTACGACCCCTCTGTTGACCCTTCGGGCTATGGCATCACCTGGCAGACCAAGCAGAGCCAGCTGACCCTGGCCTCGGGGCGGCTCACCGGCGTGGAGGAGGGGCACACCGCCACGGCCTTCACCGGCAAACACACAGACTTTATCTTTGCCAGCATCGGCGAGCACTGGGGCATGATCGGCTGCCTGATCGTTATTACCCTGCTGGTGATCATTATCGTCCATTGCTTCCGGGTGGGCATCCACTCCGGCCGGACCTTCGACATGCTGCTCTGCGTGGGCGTGGGCACGGCTATCGCTTTCCAGACCTTTATCAACATCGGCATGTGCATCGGCATCACCCCGGTTATCGGCATTACCTTGCCCTTCTTCAGTTACGGCGGCTCGTCCATGGCCACGCTGTTTGCGGCGGTAGGATTGGTGTCGGGCGTAAAATATAAGCCAAAACCAGAGCATTTTGCGCTGCTTTATTGAATATCGAAGCGAAACGACCGCTCCGGGAAAAACCATCTCCCCCGGGTGGTCGTTTTGCTTATGCATAAGGGAACAAAAAATATCTGGCCCCGTCATATAATGCGAAATAAAACCGCGACAGGCAGGTTATAATCTTCCAAAGGCCCATTCTTCAGAATTATTAAGGCTTTCCGGGCGCCTTGTTTATTGATTATTCAAAAATAAGGATTATAATGTCTGCTGAACAAAACTTTTCTCGCCATCAAAGAGAAGAAAGGCATGGAATATGCATAAGGAAAAAAACAACAAACGCCTGTTTTTCAGCGCCTTTTTGACGCTGCTGGGGGTCTTTGCCATCGCTGCCATCGCCCTGTACTGCGTATATATGCTGTGGGAAAAGGCTCCGGATGTGGAGCCGGAGGCGCCCAAGGCCATATCGGCCGAAAAAGATACAGACAGTGAGGTCGAAGCGGTCAGCCCTGACCGGCAGCAGGACAGCTATACCATCCTGCTGGTGGGCAATGACGACGGCAACGGCAACACCGACACCATCATTGTGGGCCGTCTGGACACGGTGAATCATACCATGGACTTTGTGAGCATTCCCCGGGACACCCTTGTCAATCTGGACTGGAACGTAAGAAAGATCAACGCCGTCTACGCCGGCACCGCCAACTCCGGCGGCGTGGCCATCGACGGGCTGAAAGCTCAGATCAGAAACCTGATCGGCTTCAATGTGGACTGCTACGCGGTGATCGACCTGAACGTGTTTGTGGACGTGGTGGATCTGATGGGCGGCATCTGGTTTGACGTGCCCCAGGCCATGCACTATGAAGACCCGGGCCAGAACCTGTACATCCATATTGACGCGGGCTATCAGTGCCTGAACGGCCAGCAGGCCATGGGCGTGGTGCGCTACCGCAGCGGTTACGCCAACGGCGATCTGGGCCGCATTGAGACGCAGCAGAAGTTTTTGAAGGCCGCTGCCTCCCAGTTTATCAGCCTGGGGAATATCCCCAACATCTCCCAGGTGGTCAGCCTGCTGGCAAAGAATATGGACACCGACCTGTCTGCCGCCAACATCGCCTTTTTCCTGCGGCAGGCCCTGATGTGCAGCAGCGAGAACGTGAATTTCCACACCATGCCCAATACCCCGGACATGGTTTGCGGCCTGAGCTACACCTTTGTGGAGCTTGAGCCCTGGCTGGAGATGATCAACCAGTGCCTGAACCCCTACAACGCCACGGTGACGGCGGCCAATCTGGACGTGGTCTATAAATCCGGCGGCACGGTTCTGAGCACCAGCGGAAACCTGCGGGGCGCCTGGTATTACAGCGCCGTGCCCACCACCAGCGCCGCCCCGGAGCCGGAACCTTCGGAAACGCCGGAGCCTTCGCCGGAGCCGGAACCGGAACCGGTGGACCCCCCCGCGGAGAGCGAAAGCCCGGAAGTGACGCCCGTTCCGCCGGAGACTTCGCCGGAGCCTGAACCGCCGGAGTCCCCGGTGATTCCGGAGACACCTCCTCCGGAAGAGGGCGGAGAGGTCATTATCATCGGATAAAAAGAAAAATGGCCGCCGAAAGGCGGCCATTACCATTTAACCCATTGCGGAAAACTTCTGTTTTACCTGCTGGATGCTCTGGGGCTGGGCCTGCTGGGCGGTGTACCAGCCGTGGTCGGACATCTGCTTATAAATGCTGTTTTCCATGCACAGCGCGTCGTTCAGGGCGGTGCTGAAAGCCTGGTGTACGTTGGGCGTGGCGGACTCGATGGAGCCGTGCATATACAGGTCGCACACGCCCTTGGTGGTGAGCAGAATGCCCTCCATAATGTCTTTGTCGTTCATGGCGTTTCCTCCTTAGATCAGATTGTAAAACTGGGTGAACAGCTGCTGATTGGAATTGACCAGCTGCTGGGCCTGCTGGCGCAGAACAGGGTCGGAGAGCTGATTGGCCGCGGTGCGGCACTGGTTCATCAGATACTGGGTGTGCTCAAGGGCGTCTTCAATATAGAGCAGTTCTTTGGGACTCATTTTTTATCACCTCGAGCTTATTGTCTGCAAATCAAGGCCGAAAAACCGGACCAAATGCTGTATGGCAGATTTGGCAAAAAAACCATTTTTGACATTACAGGGAAAGCGTGGTAAGATAAAAATCAAAGAACAGAGCGTTTTGCTTTTTGTGTATGACTGAAAAAGGAAGGGAAAAGCGATGACTTATGTGATTAGTGTGCTGGCCGGTCTGGTATGGGGATTTCTGGCGGCGCTGTTAAATGCTTTTGTGACAAAAAAATGCATAGCAAAACAGAGCACCAACGCCATTATGGCTTCCAATCTCATCCACATGCTTGTGGATGTGGCGGCGCTGGCGGCAGTGTTCCTGGTGCGCAATGTGCCCTGGCTGAATTTCGCCGTGACCATCGTGGCCACAGCGGCGGCCCTGTCCATTACCACCATTGTGTTCACCTTTAAGCTTGCCGCGAAAAAAGAGGACTGAAACCATGAAAAAGCTGTGTGTCATGCTGGCGGCCGTGCTGCTTCTGGCGCTGCTGAGCGGCTGCGCGTTCACAGATAAACTGGGCCAGATAGACTTGCCCGAACCGCCCGGCACGGAAAAAGAGACTGCCGCGCCCACCCCGGACCCGGCGGAGGCGGCAGCCGAGCAGGCCAGGCAGGAGGAGCTGAACGCCCGGCGGGCAGAGGCGCTTGCCGAAGCGGAGCGCCTGAGAAGCGGGTATTTTTACGATGAGGCCATCGCGGCGCTGTCTGATGAGGAAATATATGACGAGAGTGTGGAGGCGGAGCTTGCCGCCATCCGGGCGGAAAAGGACAGTCTTGTGGACTACACCGGCGATGTGCCCCATATTTTCTTCCACAGCCTGATCGTCTATCCCGAGCTGGTGTTCACCGACAGAGTCACCCCCATGGGCGGCTACAATTCCGGCTTTTCCGAAAAGGCGGAGCTGGAAAAGATCCTGCCCCAGCTCTATGAGCGGGGCTATGTGCTCTATGATCTGGATGCGCTGTGGGAGATGACGGACAGCGGTATGCAGCGAAATCCCATCCTGCTGCCGCCGGGGAAAACGCCCCTGATCCTGTCTGTGGACGATGTGGCCTACGCCTACGGCGACGGCTTTGCCCAGCAGCTTTTCGTGGATGAAAACGGCGAACTGATGTACCGGGTGAATAACCCCCAGGGCGGCGTGGACATTGTGCCGGACGGGGACGTGATGGGCGTGGTGGACGCCTTTGTGGAGCAGCACCCGGATTTTGCCTACCGGGGGCACAAGGGCACCATCGCCCTGACCGGTTTCCAGGGCGCTTTCGGCTATGACTACGACATCCCGGAGCAGGCCGAACAGATCCGTACCGTTTCTGCCGCGCTGAAGGCGGACGGCTGGAACTTTGCCAGCCACAGCTACACCCACAACCGGGTCAACAATTACTACGGCCCGGGCTGCTCCGTGGAAAAAATCAGCTACGACATCAACAAATGGGTGGACCATGTGGTGCCCTGCATCGGGGAGACCCGGCTCTTTATCGCGCCCTTCGGCTACCGGGTGCAGCAGCCCGCCCTGCAGTGCATTCTGGACGCGGGGTTTGAGATCTACTGCACCGTGGACAGCAAGGTGTACAACGAGCTGAACCCGGACTATGCCCTCATGTCCCGCATCGAGATCGGCGGGTATTCCATGACCTATTACCGGGATACATTAAACGAACTGTTTTTCGATGTAGACAGCGTTTTTGACGCTGCCGGACGCCCGCCGGTGGTGGGGTAAAACACATAAAAAACTGCCGCAGGTTTCCCTGCGGCAGTTTTTGCGTATGTTTCTGATTTGCGTTTATACAACGCCCTGGGCCATCATAGCCTCTGCCACCTTCAGGAAGCCGGCCACATTGGCGCCCACCATCAGGTCGCCGGGACGGCCGCACTCTACGGAGGCGTCGTAGCAGGCCTTGTAGATGTTCTTCATGATGCCCTGCAGCTTCTCGTCCACTTCCTCGAAGCTCCAGCTCATGCGGATGGAGTTCTGGCTCATCTCCAGGCCGGAGGTGGCCACGCCGCCGGCGTTGGAGGCCTTACCGGGGCTGTAGAGCAGGCCGTTGCCCTGTACCAGGGCGATGGCTTCGGGGGTCAGCGGCATGTTTGCACCCTCAAACACGGCAATGCAGCCGTTGGCGATCAGGGCCTTGGCACCCTCAGCGTCCATCTCGTTCTGGGAGGCGCAGGGCATGGCGATGTCGCACTTCACGTTCCAGATGTTGCGGCAGCCCTCGTGATACTCGGAGCCGGGGACCTCGTCCGCGTACACGCTGATGCGGGCGCGGCGGCGCTGCTTGATATCGAAGAGCTTCTTCAGGTCGATGCCGTTGGGGTCGTAGATGTAGCCCTGAGAGTCGCTCATGGCCACAACCTTGCCGCCCAGCTGGGTGCATTTTTCCGCGGCGTACTGGGCCACGTTGCCGGAGCCGGAGACCACTACGGTCTTGCCCTCGTAGCTCTCGCCCTTCAGGTGCTTCAGGGCTTCCGCGGCGAAGTAGCACAGGCCGTAGCCGGTGGCCTGGGTGCGGGCCAGGGAGCCGCCGAAGGTCAGGCCCTTGCCGGTGAGGACGCCGCCGTCGAAGCGGTCCACAATGCGTTTATACTGGCCGAACATATAGCCTATCTCACGGGCGCCCACGCCGATGTCGCCGGCGGGGGTGTCGGTGAACTGGCCGATATGCCGGTAAAGCTCGGTCATGAAGCTCTGGCAGAAGCGCATGACCTCGCCGTCAGACTTGCCTTTGGGGTCAAAGTCGGAGCCGCCCTTGCCGCCGCCCATGGGCAGGGTGGTAAGGGAGTTTTTCAGGATCTGCTCGAAACCCAGGAATTTGATTACGGAGAGGTTGACGGAGGGATGGAAACGGAGACCGCCCTTGTATGGGCCGATTGCGGAATTGTACTGTACACGATAACCACGGTTCACACGGGTATTGCCGTTGTCGTCCACCCAGGGAACACGGAACTCCACGACACGCTCCGGCTCAACGAAACGCTCGATAAGGCCCGATTTTTCCCATTCAGGGTGTTTGTCGACTACAAGCTCCAGAGATTCAAAAACCTCCAGAACCGCCTGAAGAAATTCCGGCTCGTGACTGTCACGGCGCTGGACCTCTTCATACACTCTTTTCAGGTACTCGTTTTGCAGCATAGTGACCTCCTTATGAATTTTTTTGTCCGGGTCTGACTGACTATATTATACTACAGGGCAGGCCGATTAACAAGGGTTAAAAAAATATCGAAAAAGTCTTTATTTCTTGCTTTTTTCCCGCTTGTACGTTATTCTTTTCTGGAGGTGAACAAATATGGTTATCAAAAGAGATTTTTGCGGCGAGGAAGAATACCTCATTGACGCCGGGCGGCTGCAGGTGAGTGTCATGGCTCTGGGGGCAACGGTCACCGGCATTGCGCTTGGGGACCGCCAGCTTTTGCTGCGATACGGCACGGCCCGGGAATATCTTGAAGGAAGCGCATATATCGGCGCACTGGTGGGTCGGTACGCAAACCGCATCGGCGGCGCGGCCTTTGACCTGAACGGCAGACATTATACACTGACGAAAAATGAAGGGGAAAACCAGCTCCACGGCGGGCCCAAGGCCTTTGACAAGCGCCGCTGGCAGGCGGAGATCCTGGGCGAAAACAGCGTCCGTTTCAGCCTTTTCTCCCCCGACGGGGACAACGGCTTTCCGGGGAATCTGCACGCCGCTGTGACTTACAGCGTCTCGGGCGGCACGCTGCGGCTGGATTTTGAGGGGGAGAGCGACGCGGACACGCTGTATGCCCCCACCACCCATATGTATTTCAATTTAGACGGCGCGGACAGCATACTGGACACGGTGTTTCAGTTGAACTGCGCCGGCTGGCTGGAGACAGGCGAGGGACTGATCCCCACAGGAAGGATATGTCCGGCGGAGGGCAGATTTGACTTCTCTTCTCCCCGGCCTCTGGGCGGAGATTTCGACCACTGCTTTGTTCTCCGCGGTGAGGAGGCCTGCACGGCCAGGGCCGGGGAGGTGACCATGAGCGTCCGGACGGACTACCCCGCCATTCAGCTCTACACCGGCGGTGGCCTGGGCGCGCCCTTCGGCAAAAACCGGGGCTTTGCCGTGGAGCCGGAATTTTACCCGGACAGCCCCAACCACCCGGAGTTCCCGTCCCCCATCCTGCGCGCGGGAGAGCACTTCCACAAATATGTGGAGTATTGTTTCCGTACCGTCTGAACCACAAAAAAGAGCCGCTCCTTTCGGAACAGCTCATCATTTGTTGTCATCCATATGGTCAAGAGCGAAAACAATGCACTGGTTAATGAGTTCGTTCCTGCTGATGTCGGCCTGGGCAGCACATTTGTCCAACTGCTGCAAAAGGTCAACGCTTATTCTGATGGAAATGACTTCCTCGCACTCCTCTTGCAATTATTGTATTCCATATGTTATGATTTGTATGTATTCAAAAAATGATGCTAAAATTAGAATACATAAAGCAAAATAAAACGGAGGGAGAAAGATGATCGGTTCTGGGCTGAAAAAACTGGCAAAAGAAAACGGCATGAAAATTGCCGGCGGCTATGCCTATGGCAGCTTTCGGGGTTATGACTGCGCGTTTTCCGAGGGGGCAGGGTATAAGTTGTTGGTGGTCAGCACGAGACTGCCGGACACTATTCAGGAACAGGCGCTGCAGGCGGACTGCGAAGGCAGAAATCTTCAAAAAGAATTCCGCGTGCAGGAACTGTACATTGGCAAGGAGGGGATCGCTGTCAATTTCCTGGATAACCCGGGCACAATGAAGCGCATGGTCGCCTTCTGCGACTGGTTTTTCCCGCTGCTTGCGCAGTATTCCGCCACGCCGTCCGGTATCTGCCCGGAGTGCGGTATGCCCATCAGCGGCGGAGGCAAATGGATGCTGACAAACGGCATCGCCCGGCACATGCACGAGAGCTGCGGGGCCAAAATGCAGGAGAGAATTTCCCACGAAGAGACCAGGGCGGCGCAAGAGGATGCCGGCAGCTACGGCGCAGGATTCTTAGGCGCGTTGCTGGGCAGCCTGATCGGCGCGATCCCCTGGGCGCTGCTGTATCTGGCAGGGCGTATCGCCGCGGTGCTGGGGTTGCTGATCGGCTGGCTGGGTGAAAAGGGCTACTGCAAGCTGGGCGGTAAAAACGGAAAAGCCAAGGCGCTCATTCTCATCGTCACCGCCATAATCAGCGTGTGCGTGGGTAATTTTCTGGGAGAATGGCTAAGCGCGGCAAAATATGTCTTTCAGGGCGAGGCCTACGGCCTTGGCTATGGAGATATTCTGCCGCTGATGTTTGCCCTTCTCGCCGAGGACGCGGAGTACCGCGCCATAATGCTGAAAAATATTCTTATGGGCCTGTTCTTCGCGGCCCTGGGCATTTTCGCCATCATCAGAAACTCCATTAAAGCCGCTTCCGGCAGCAAGTTCCGGGAACTGCCCTGATACTAAATCTCGATAAAAATCTTTAATATCAGCTTGGTCTATTGGCGCAAACCTGCGTTATCGTCACTTGCCATACACAAAGTATGGCAGCGTTCCTCTGCCTTGTCTTGCACCAATATCCCTGCGCCGTTGATTAAAGCTTTTCATCAAGAAATAGTATGACACAACCATAATAGACACAAAAAATCCGCTGCCATTCCGGCAGCGGATTTTTGCAATTCAGTTTTATTCCAGCTCTTCCAGCTGCTTGATAAACAGGGCGCTTTCGCCGTCGGAGGGGATGAGGAAGCCGGTGCGGGGGGAGACGGTGAAGGCCTCCACCGCGGGGCCGTCCATCAGGCAGGAACGCTTGAACTGCTGGGTGAAGAGACGGGTGCAGTAGCTCTTGAGCCAGCGGATCAGCTCCTCGTCGGTAAACTCCTCGTGATAGGCGATCTTGGCCAGACGCAGGGTCTTTTTCGGGTCAAAGCCGCAGATCAGCATCTTGTGGGTGAAGAAGTCCTGCAGGCTGTAGGAGCCCACAGCGTCTTCACTCTTCTGCTCGATCTTGTCGTCGTGGATGGGCAGCAGCTCCGGGGTGACAGGGCAGTCCAGCACGTCCCACAGGGCGGCGGCCAGGGTCTTGTCCTCGGTGCGCTCGGCGATGAAGCGCAGGTTTGCCCGGACCTGGGTTTTGGTCAGGCCCAGATTCACGTCGTACATGCTGGTGTGGTCGCCGTTGAAGGTGCACCAGCCGTCGATAAACTCGCTCAAATCCTCCGTGCCCACATCCAGGCCGTTGACCTTGTTGGCGATGTCCATCAGCACCTGGGTGCGCTCGCGGGCCTGGGCGTTTTCAAAGGCGATGCTGTAATCGTCATGGGCGTGGCCGATATCATCAAAGTGCTGGTAGACGGACTTGCCGATGTCGATGACACGGACCTCCGCGCCGCACTGCTCGGCCACGATGATGGCGTTGGACTTGGTGCGGGAAGAGGTGCCGAAGCAGGGCAGGGTGCAGGCCACCACGTTGGTGGAGGGCAGGCCCATGCGCTTCATAGCCATGGCGCAGACCATGACGGTGAGGGTGGAGTCGGAGCCGCCGGAGATGCCCACCACGCAGTGGTCCAGGCCGGCGTATTTCATACGCTTGACCAGACCGGAGACCTGAATGTCCAGCATACGGCGGCAGTAATCCGGCAGATCCTCCGCCTTTTCGGGCAGATGGGGGTGCTTGGAGAAGGGACGGGTGAGAACGGTCTCCTCCGCCTCACCGCCCCAGGCGCAGACATAGTGGGGCAGATCGCCGGTCTCAAACTCACCGCTCTTGCGGCGCAGGTTCATCAGATAATCCACGTCGATCTCGCTTACGGCGAGGCTGTCCTCTTTCTCGTCGGAGGCGAGCACAACGCCGTTTTCCGCCACCAGGCACAGCCCGGAGTAGACGTTATCGGTGGAGGACTCACCCTTGCCGGGGGCGGCCAGCACCATGCCGCAGCAGAGCCGCTCCGACTGGGCGCGGATCTTCAGCTCCACCTCTTTGGCGGAATAGACAGTCTCAGGGAAGGCGGCCATCTGGGCGATGACCGTGGCGCCCGCCACAGCGTGGCGCACAGCGGGGGAGACGATGGCGTCCATGTCCGCGCCCAGCTCCACCGCCACCCGCAGGCCGGGCAGGGCAGGGCAGTCAAACAGGCAGTCGGCGGACAGCAGAGCGGACAGCTCGCCCAGCTCAACCTCGATCCCGTCCTTATCGGGCCGGGCAAAGGGGCTGTTCTTCACATTCTCCCTGGGGACAAGGGCCAGCAGCTCCCCGGCGGAGATGACGGCGGCGCAGCTGTAAAGCCGGCTGCCGGCAGCAAAGGGCAGGCCCACAAAAACCAGCATGTCGGTGCCCTCGGTGGCCTCCACCACCCGGAGCAGGGCCTTCTTTGCCCCTTCAAGGAGCACCTTGTGGCCGATCAGGTCATAGCAGGTGCAGCCGGTGAGGGTAAGCTCCGGAAACACCAGAACCTTTACGCCCTTTCCCGCTGCGTCCCGGATACATTCGATCACCCGGTCCGCGTTGTATTCCGCGTCGGCCACCTTGATCACAGGGGAGGCGGCGGCGACTTTGATAAATCCATCTTTCATTTCCAATCACCCTTCCGCAAATTCTTTCTATCTTTAAAATTAAAACTTAATGCGCTCGGAAATATAGCTCTTGACCTCAGAAATGGGGATGCGCACCTGCTGCATGCTGTCGCGCTCGCGGATGGTGACGCAGTGGTCGGCCTCGTCGGTCTCGGTGCCCACGGTGTTGAAGTCGAAGGTGATGCAGAAGGGAGTGCCGATCTCGTCCTCCCGGCGGTAGCGCTTGCCGATGGAGCCGGTCTCATCGTAATCGCACATGAAGTCCTTACTCAGCTCCTGATATAGCTCCATGGCGGGGCCGGTGAGGATCTCCTTCTTGGACAGGGGCAGAATGGCGCACTTGAAGGGAGCCAGCGCCGGGTGCAGGTGCAGAACGGTGCGCACATCGTCGTTGCCCTTCTTGTCCTGGCCCACCACTTCCTCGTCATAGGCGTCCACCAGGACGGAGAGGACAGTGCGCTCCACGCCCAGAGAGGGCTCGATAACGTAGGGGATGTAGTGCTCGTTCTTCTCCTGGTCGTAATAGGTCAGGTCCTGGCCGGAGACGGTCTGGTGCTGGGTCAGGTCGTAGTCCGTGCGGTCGGCCACGCCCCACAGCTCGCCCCAGCCGAAGGGGAACAGGAACTCAAAGTCCGTGGTGGCCTTGGAGTAGAAGCACAGCTCCTCCGGATCGTGGTCACGGAGACGCAGGTTCTCATCCTTCAGGCCGATGTCCAGCAGGAACTTGTGGCAGAAGCTGCGCCAGTAGTCAAACCACTCCAGGTCGGTGCCCGGCTGGCAGAAGAACTCCAGCTCCATCTGCTCAAACTCGCGGACACGGAAGATGAAGTTGCCCGGGGTGATCTCGTTGCGGAAGCTCTTGCCGATCTGGCCAATGCCGAAGGGCAGCTTCTTGCGGGTGGTGCGCTGGACGTTGACAAAGTTGGTGAAAATACCCTGAGCGGTCTCAGGACGGAGATAAACGGTGTTCTTCGCGTCCTCAGTCACGCCCTGGAAGGTCTTGAACATCAGGTTGAACTGACGGATATCGGTAAAATTGTGCTTGCCGCAGGTGGGGCAGGGGATGTTGTGCTCCTCCACAAAGTCCTTCATCTCCGCCTGGGAAAAGGCGTCGATGGGCTTGGGAAGCTGGAAGTCCGTCTCATTGCACCAGTCCTCGATGAGCTTGTCGGCGCGGAAGCGCTCGTGGCACTCGCGGCAGTCCATCAGCGGGTCGGAGAAGCCGCCCAGATGGCCGGAAGCCACCCAGGTCTGGGGGTTCATGAGAATGGCGGCGTCCAGGCCCACGTTGTAGGGGTTCTCCTGAACGAATTTCTTCCACCAGGCTTTTTTCACGTTGTTTTTCAGCTCCACGCCCAGAGGGCCGTAGTCCCAGGTGTTGGCCAGGCCGCCGTAGATCTCGCTGCCGGCGAAGATGAAGCCGCGGTTTTTGCACAGGGCCACGATTTTGTCCATTGTCTTTTCGGTGTTTTTCATTTTTCGTCCTTTCCTGCGGCTGGCTGCCGCAGAGATCATATATTTGTCTTTCCGACAATTTATTACTATAGCAGAGATTTTCTGCCAGTTCAATGAAAATTTATTTCTTAACCAGCTTTGCCTGATAATTCTTAAATTTTCTGAAAACGACAATTTTTCTGTTAACATAATATGCGTACGGGTGTATAATGTAGTCCCTTGAACAAGATCGACCGGCAGGCTTCACGCCCGCCGTTCCTATGAAAAAATATGGGCATAATAGCACATGGGTGGGAGAAAAGATGGAAAAGAAAAAAATGGGCCCCAAGCTGCGTCTGGCGCTGATCATTCTGGGGGTGTATCTGCTGGTGCTGATCGCGGCGGCGGTGCTGATCGACGGGCGGCACGCGGAGATCACCCTGCTGGGCGAGAGCGAAATGACCGTGGAAGTCGGAAGTGAGTTTACTGACCCCGGGGCGGAGGCCATATCCACAGGGCGGATCTTCGGCAGCAGTAAAAAGCCCAAAAGCCTGAGCGGCCAGGGCCAGGTGGACACCGGAAAGCTGGGGGAATACACCATAAGCTACACCGCCTCCGTTCTGGGGCGGGAGACCAGGTTGGAGCGCCATGTCCGTGTGGTGGACACCCAGCCCCCGGTGATCGAGCTGAACCACATTGAGGGCTATAAGGCCAGCTGGTTTACCGGCTACGAGGAAGAGGGCTACACCGCCCGGGATAACTGTGACGGCGACATTACCGGCCGGGTGGAGCGCACGGAGACCGAGGACAAGATCATCTACACCGTGAAGGACTCCTCCGGCAACGAGGCCCGGGCCGAACGGCTGATCGAATACAGTATATCCACCCCCAGCATCAGCTTAAACGGCGACGCGGACATGACCATGACCGCCGCCATGCGCTTTTCCGAGCCGGGCTACCGGGCCGCGGACAGTCTGGGAAACGATCTGACCGGCTATGTGACCGTCAGCGGCAGCGTCTGCCCCTATGTGCCGGGCTGTTATGAGCTGACCTATTCCATCACCAACGACCGGGGCGACATGGCCAGCGCCAAGCGCCGGGTGAATGTGGTGGCGGCGGAGCGGCCCGAGGTGAAAAAGCCGGACAAAAAGACCATCTATCTGACCTTTGACGACGGCCCGGGACCCTATACCGAGCAACTTCTGGATATCCTGTCGGAGTACGGGGCCAAGGCCACTTTCTTCGTCACCGGCACCGACACCCGTTATTCGGACATGATCGGCCGGGCCTACCGGGAGGGGCACAGCATCGGCGTGCACACCTATACCCACGATTACAACAGCATCTATTCCAGCGAGCAGGCGTTTTTTGATGATTTCAACGCCGTGGAGCAGCTGATCTACGAGCAGACCGGCAGCTATACCAGTCTGTTTCGTTTCCCCGGCGGCAGCTCCAACACCGTAAGCCGCTTTAACCCGGGGATCATGAGCCGTCTGGCCGCCGCCATGGAGAGCATGGGCTACCGCTACTTTGACTGGAATGTGTCCAGCGGCGACGCCGGGGAGACCACGGTCACAAGCCAGGTGACAGAGAACATCATCGCCGGCTGCAGCGGCAAGACCGCCGCCGTGGTGCTCCAGCACGACATTAAGAATTACAGTGTGAACGCGGTAGAGGCCGTGCTGATCTGGGGCACCTCCAACGGCTACAGCTTTGAGGCCCTGGATATGACCAGCTACGAGGCCCACCACGGCATAGCCAACTGAGGGAAAAACTATGGAATGCTGCACATTTTCATCCCCCATCGGGGAGATTTTCATCGCCGCCAACGGGGAAGCGGTCTGCGGAGCGTGGTTCACCGGGCAGAAATACGACCGGGCCGGGCTGCGGGACATGGTGCTGACCGGGCCGGAAAACAGTCCGGCGCTCAGTGCCGCCCTGGCCTGGCTGACGGAATATTTCCGGGGGAAAGAACCGACAATAAAGGTAAAGCTCAGACCGGAGGGCACGCCTTTTCAAAAACGGGTGTGGGAGGAACTGCTCACCATCCCCTACGGCGAAACCCTGAGCTATGGAGAGCTGGCAAGGTGCCTGGGCAGCAGCCCCAGGGCGGTGGGCAGCGCCGTGGGGAGGAACCCCATTTCTCTTCTGATCCCCTGCCATAGAGTGCTGGGCAGCGACGGCAGCCTGACCGGATACGCCGGCGGCGTCGAACGAAAAAAATTCCTGTTGGAACAGGAAAAGAACAGCAAATTATTGACAAACGAATAAGCGTGTAATATGATGTCCCTGCGCCGCATCCGGCATGACCGGAGCGACAGCGGGAGGTAAAAAAATGAATAAAGCAAGTTCCCATGGCAAAATTCAGAGAATGGCCGGCATGTCCATTTTCATTGCCATTATCGTCGTTCTCACCATCCTTTGCACTTTCGTTCGCTTTGGCCCCTTCTCCATTACGCTGGCTCTTGCTCCCATTATTATCGGCGCCGCGCTGTACGGCCCCGGAGCGGGTGCAATATTGGGCGGCGTATTTGGTTTCGTTGTTCTGCTCACCGGCGTTTTCGGCTGGGACGGCGGCACGGTCATGTATCTGATGTCCCTTAACGCTCTGGGCTGCGTCCTGATCTGCATCGGAAAGGGCGCTGCAGCTGGATGGATCTCCGGCCTCGTCTACCGCCTGATTGCCAAAAAGAACATTCATCTGGGCGTCGTGGTCGCGGCTATCGTCTGCCCGATCGTGAACACGGGAATTTTTATCATCGGCATGATGCTCTTTTACATGTCCACCCTCGAGTCCTGGGCAGGCGGACAGGCAGTGATTTACTACGCTATCTTTGGACTGACAGGGGTGAACTTCCTGGTTGAGCTGGCTGTCAACTTGGTGTTGTCCTCCGGTATCACCAGTATCATCCGTTATGGACAGGGGAGAAGGAAAGTATGATCCTTGCCATTGATGTGGGCAATACCAATATTGTCCTGGGCTGTATTGAAAAAGGCGAGATAAACAACATCGTCCGCATACAGACCAACACCCGGGAGACTCCGGCGGAATACGCCATCAAGCTCCGCCAGCTCTTTGAGGTGTTCGGTATCGACAGCTGCGGCTTCGAGGGGGCCATCATCTCCTCCGTTGTGCCTTCCGTCACCGACTCGCTGAAAGAGGCGGTGAAAAGGCTCACCGGGATCGACTGCATGGTGGTGGGCCCGGGTATGCGCACCGGGATGAATGTCCGCATCGATGACCCCGGCACCCTGGCCGGAGATATCGTGGTGGGCAGCGTGGCCGCCATGAACTTTTACGGCGTGCCCTCCATTGTGCTGGATATGGGCACTGCCACCACCGTGGTGGTGATCGATAAGGACAGGTGCTACCGGGGCGGGGCCATCATCCCCGGCGTGAAGCTGGCCTACAACGCCCTTGCCGCCGGCACAAGCCTTTTGCCGGATATCTCTATCACCCCGCCGAAAAAGTGCATCGCCACCAATACGGTGGACAGCATGCGCAGCGGCGCGGTGTTCGGCACCGCCGCCACCATCGACGGCATGATCGACCGGATGGAAGCCGAGCTGGGCTACAAATGCACCGTTGTGGCCACCGGCGGCCTGTCCTCCAGCATCATCCCCTTCTGCAAGCACGAGATCATCTACGACGACGATCTGCTGCTGAAGGGCCTGTGGTATCTGTATCAGAAGAATAAATAAGGACAGACAAAATCCGAAAACGCAGGAAAAAGGAAGCGGGTCCCCGCTTCCTTTTTCCTGCGTATTTTTCCTTATTCTTCGCCGTCCTGCAGATCCTTCAGCGCCATGCGCACCGCCTCGATCACGAAGGCAGAGAAGGTGCAGTCCTTGCCCACAATGGCCTTTTCCACCTGCTCGATCACATCGTTGGGAAAACGGATGGACTTGTTTGTGGTGGCGGGCATACTCGGTATCTTAAATTTGCTCATCATACACCTCAAGAATTATTCTTTCTTGAGTGTATTACATTATGCATTACAATAACATGTTGCATTTGTTGCACGTTCGTGCTACGATGCAGATGAGGTGATCCTATGGAAAACAGGGAAACGGAGCTCTACAAAGCCATGTACTATAAACTGTTCAATGCCATCACCGACGCGATGACGATGCCTGTCAGCCTGCTGCGCAACCAGATGCTCCGTCAGGCCCAGGAGGAGACGGAGGAGATGTACATGGCCTATCAGCAGTCGGAATCAAAAGTCTAAGTAAATATAGCAGACAGGGAACAGCCGGAAAAGCTGTTCCCTGTTTTTTTGTTTTGGTTTTTTACTTTTTCCCCAGGATGCCGCCCAGCTTGCTCAGAGCGCCCAGGTCGGGCTTGCCGTCGCCGTCACTGTCCAGCATGCCGCTGACGGTGTCCAGATTGATCTTGGCCTTGACGCCGCTGATGACCGCGTTGATCTGATCCTCCGGCAGGTCCACGCCCAGGACTTCTTCCAGGGCCTTCACCGGGTCCTTCTGAAATTTCGCGGCGAAGTTTTTGTCGTTTTTGATCTTCTGAACGACTTCTTCAATTTTCTTTTTTATCTGTTCCATGCCATGACGCTCCTTTACATTTTTAACGAGGATATCATATTTTGCTTTTAAAGGCAAGAAAGAAGGAAGCGGCTGTCGCCGCTTCCTTCTTCAACGCTTATTCTTCAGGGCTGAACTCATCCTTGCCAACGCCGCAGAGCTCGCAGGCGAAATCCTCGGGGAGGTCTTCCCACTTAACGCCGGCCTCTTCCTCGTCGTAGACCCAGCCGCACAGGTTGCAGACATACTTCATGTTGCAGTCTCCTTTCGTTCAAATAATGTGTTATTTATGCTGAAGCAAGGTTCAGGAAAGCGCTTCAGTGCTTTGCTGTTTTGCCGATGCCCTTTTCAATTATAGCATAAAACCGGGTGAGGTCAAGCCCGGAAAGGGCGTTTCTTCGCCGTTCAGGCGCGAAGCCCTTGCTGTGTCTTGTTTTGTCACGCATACGTCAGATGTTGTACCAGTCGCAATCGTCCGGGCGTTGCGCACCGCATTTGGCACATGCTCTTCTGGGCGCGCCTGCGCAGCTGTTTTCGTTCAGCTCACCGCACTTTTCGCACTTCCAGCGAAGCTCTTCTTCTGATATTGGGTGGACCATGTCAGGTGCAACATTGGGATATATGCGTTTGCACTTCGGGCACATGACATGGGAATCCCAACGGGAATTTTCAAATTTACACCCGCATCTGCAAGTGACCATTCATTTCCTCCCTTGTATTTTGACCATTATCATACGAAAAAACGGCGGGAAATCTTCCCGCCGTTTTTTATGCTTCTTACTTGAAGTAACGCTCCAGAAGACCCTTGAAAGCCTTGCCGTGACGGGCTTCATCGCGGGCCATCTCGTGGACGGTGTCGTGGATAGCGTCCAGATTGTACTTCTTTGCCAGCTTGGCCAGCTCGAACTTGCCGGCGGTGGCGCCGTTCTCGGCGTCTACGCGCATCTCCAGGTTCTTCTTGGTGCTGTCGGTGACGACCTCACCCAGCAGCTCGGCAAACTTGGCGGCGTGCTCGGCCTCTTCCAAACCGGCCTTCTCCCAGTACATGCCGATTTCGGGATAACCCTCGCGGTGGGCAACTCTGGCCATGGCCAGGTACATGCCGACCTCGGTGCACTCGCCTTCAAAGTTGGCCTTCAGGCCGGCGATGATCTCAGCCTTGACTTCCTCGGGAACGTCAGCGCCAAACTGCTTGCCAACGCCTACAACATGCTCGGCAGCCCAGGCCATGTCGGCCTTCTGCTCGGTGAACTTGGAGCCGGGGACCTTGCACTGGGGGCAGAACTCGGGGGGAGTATCTCCCTCATGAACGTAACCGCATACGGGACAAACCCATTTCTTCATTGTAATTTCCTCCTGATATTGTAAAAAATTTAGGGAATACTGGTTTCTTCTTCCCGGCACCTGGGGCAAAGGCCCGTGAAGGTGAGGGAATAGGACTCCACCTTGCAGCCCCAGAGGCGCTCGGCCTCGTCATACAGGCTGCTGACGGTATCGGGTAAAACAAGATCGGTCACCCGCCGGCAGTTCCGGCACAGCAGATGGGGGTGGGGGGCAGTACATGCGTCGTAGCGCATGTTGCCGTCCACATTCGCCACGCTGACGGCCAGACCCTGCTGCTGGAAAAAGCTCAGATTCCGGTACACCGTCCCCAGACTGAGAGAGGGATAATCAGGCTTGAGCGCACTGAAAATCATCTCCGCCGAGGGGTGTTCCTTAGAGGCGCAGAGCACATCAAGAATGGCTTGACGCTGTTTGCTTTTGTTGTGCCTTGCTTCCATCACTTTCTCCAAATCAGTAATCGTTCTTGTTTGCAGTCTTACTATAGCACAGTTGCCTGCCTTTGTAAAGCTTTATTTTTGCGAATAATTCTTGTTTTTATGCTTCTTCTACCAGCGCCAGCAGGGCAGGGGCGGCAGCGTCGGCGAAAAGGCGGATGGCGGCCAGGGCCTCCTGAAGGGTGTTGCCGCTGCTGCCCACCTCCAGGATCAGGGAGCCGCCGGTGAGATGCTGGTTATAGCGCTGCTGCACCAGGGCCACTGGGCGCATCAGCGTGGGGTGCACGGCACTGACCGCGTTTTGCAGGTACAGCGCCAGGGACAGGTTGGAGCGCCAGTTGGGGTGATACAGGCCGCTGTCGTCGGTGCCCACCAGCAGCATGACCTGGCTTGCGCAGACCCCGGATTCCTCCGCCATGGTCTTGTAGACCACACCGTTTGCGCCCAGAGCGTCCCGATGCATGTCGATGACCACGGCGATGCTGGGGTACTGCTCCAGATAGCTCTGCACTGCCGCGCCGGAGCGCTCGTAGGAGCCAGTGTAGCTGGGGTAGTCGTAGATCTCCCGGTCGTGGATCACGTTCAGCCCCGCCTGCTGCAAAAGCGCTGTCAGCTCGTCGCCCACACGGACAATGTTGTACTCCTTATCCTCAGTACGGTTGGTGTCGCTGGCCTCATAGCGGTCCAGCCCGGCAGGAGTGTAGGCCTCGCTGGAATGGGTATGGACGATGAGGATCTGGGGCTCGCCGTCAGGCAGCCTCACCTGGGAGCCATCTGCCAGCATGCCGGAAACGTCAATGTCATAGCTCGTCTCGTTTTTGATGCTCAGGCCTCCGCTGATGGTGGTCTCCTGGATCTGTTCCAGATTCCGGTTATCCTCCGGCTGAGACAGGGGAGCTTCGCTCTCTTCCGGCAGACGCAGGGATATTGTCCCGGCATCCGCTTCCGCTGCGCTGTCCGTCTCCGGACTGGCTTCCGCCGGCGTTTCCTCCGGCGCCGGGGCAGCGGAGGGGACCACGATCTCCACATTTTTCATCCGCCCCGCCTCCACAGCCGTCTCCACCGTTTTCCGCAGCTGGCCCATGAACAGCAGATAAAGGCACATCAGCGCCATGCCCAGAACCGCCAGCTTTTTTGCCGTACCTATACCCATCCTCCTCCTTTCGTATACTACTTATTGTTATGCGCCCGGAGGGGAAATTATCCCACTATTGACCTTTTTTCTTTTTCGCGGTATATTGTCAGTATCGTTGAAGAAAGGAAAGAAAACTATGGAATTTACATACAGACCCCGGGGCGTCTGCTCCCAGCTGATGGAAATTGAAGTCGAAGGAGACAAGATCAAACACGTCAAAGTCACCGGTGGATGCAGCGGTAATCTCCAGGGCATCTCCCGACTGGTGGAGGGTATGGAGATCAAGGAGGCCATCTCCCGCATGGAGGGGATCCGCTGCGGCTTCAAGCCTACCTCCTGCCCGGATCAGCTGGCCAAGGCCCTGAAGCAGTGCCTTGAGGCGGAGGAATGAAAAGCCGGACAGTCAAACTGCTGGCTCTGGCCCTGCTCCTGTGCCTGCTGGTCTGCGGCGTTTCGGCCTTTGCCGAGGAGGCGGAACCGGAAGTCACGGACATGCGCGTCTATATCGACGGTCTGCTGACCTGCCGTGGCTATGCCCGGGGCGGGACGGCGCTGCTGCCGGTGGAGGACATTTGCCGCTTTTTTCATGTGGAGCTCAGTGTCACCCGGGACGACGGGGCGGGAAAGTATACCCTGTCGGCCCCCGGCCTGGAGGCGGAGATCGGGGACGGGAAGGAATATCTGCTGGCAAACCAGCGCTATTTCTATGCCCCCGGCGGCGCGGTGCTGATCGGCGGGGAGCTTTACCTGCCGGCGGAGGCGCTGACAAAGCTGCTGGGACTGGGTTATACATTGACTGAGGATCTGCGCCGCATGGATATGGACAGCGCTGGTATGCAGCTTGCCCGGGGCAGCAGTACCTATTACAGCGACAATTTCGGCACGGACGATGTCTTCTGGCTTGCCCGTATCATCCACGCGGAGGCGGCAAACCAGCCCCTGGCCGGGCAGATCGGCGTGGGCAACGTGGTATTCAACCGCGTGGCCAGCGACCGGTATCCGGACTCGGTGTACGACGTGGTCTTTGACCGGGAGCACAACATCCAGTTTGAGCCGGTTTTGAACGGCACGGTCTATTCTGAGCCGGACGAGCAGTCGGTCATCGCCGCCTATCTGTGCTTTGAGGGCTACAATACGGTGGGGGACTGCATGTATTTTGTAAACCCCAAACTGGCGGACGACAGCTGGTTTCGCAGCAGTTTAAGCTTTTACGCCACCATCGGCGACCATGATTTCTACCGCTGATTGCGTAAATGAAAAGAATATGCTAAAATGGGATGTGTGAAAACACATCCCATTTTTGTGAGGTATGATGATGATTTTGGAAGATTACCTGCGCGGCGGCTTTGAGGAGCTGGGGCTCCCTCTGGACGAGGACATGCTGCGGCGCTACCGGATATACTGCGATTATCTGGCGGAGATCAACGCCGTGATGAATCTGACCGCCATTGAAGGGGAAGAGGACACGGCCAGGCTCCATTTTCTGGACTGCGCGGCCCTGCTGACCATGGAGAACATGGGCGGCAAGCGCCTGATCGACGTGGGCAGCGGCGCAGGCTTTCCCGGCCTTGCGCTGAAGATCGCCTGCCCGGAGCTGAAGCTCACCCTGCTGGACAGTCTGGATAAGCGGGTCAATTTCCTGAAAAACACCTGCGAGCGCCTGGGCTTTGAGGATGTGACATGCATCCACTGCCGGGCGGAGGAGGCTCCGGCGGATTACCGGGCGGCCTTTGATTTTGCCGCCTCCCGGGCCGTGGCCCGGCTGAATCTGCTGTGCGAGCTGTGCCTGCCCTTAGTGAAAAAGGGCGGGGCCTTCATCGCCATGAAGGGCCCGGACTGCGGGGCCGAGCTGGAGGAGGCGAAAAAAGCCATCCGTACTCTGGGCGGCAAGCTGGAGCGCCGGGTGGATTATACCATCCCCGGCACGGACGTCACCCACAGCGCCCTCATTATCCGCAAGGTGGCGGACACCCCGGCCAAATACCCCCGCCGCTGGGCGCAGATCAAGAAAACGCCGCTGTAAAAGCTTACGCCTTTTTGCTGTCTCCTACATCTAACACGGGCGGCCACACAGGGCCGCCCCTACAGGTTACCAGAGGCTTTGCGGTTACAATGTAGGGGCCGCCCTGTGTGGCGGCCCGTGTGCGGCACAACCGGCATTTGCAGGGGAGCAAGTGAATACGAATGTAAGCCCTACAACGCAAAAAGGAGTGTGCAAGGTCATATGCCGTCGCAAGCGGCAGCATACTGACCGGCACATTCCTTTTTCCTATTTAAACCCCGTTCAATCGAACTGTAAATCGGCATTTACGAAATGCTGAAAGGGAATCCGGGGGTGCCACAAAGGGTTTACAGCCCCAGGATCCGGGCCAGCTCCTCCACGCTGTCTGCGATGGGGTCGGCTCCGGCTTTTTCCAGCTGCTCCCGACTGCGAAAGCCCCAGGGCACCGAGATGCAGCCCATCCCCGCGTTTTTCGCGGTCTGGATATCCACCTCTGTGTCTCCCACATAGATGCTCCGCTCCGCTTTCGCGCCGATGGCCTCCAGCGCGAAGCGCACCATGTCCGGCGCGGGCTTGCGGGCCAGGGCTTCCCGCTCGCCCAGAACCACGTCGGGCACGCCGGGGTAATACACCCGCGCCAGGGTCTGCACCATGCTGTCCGGCTTGTTGGAGACAATGGCGGTCTTTACCCCTGCCGCTTTCAGGGCCTCCATCAGCTCCACCATGCCCCGGTAGGGCCGGGTCTTTTCGTGGCAGAAGCGGTCGTACAGACCGCGGTATTCCTGGATTACCTCCTCTTTCACATCCTCCGGGCAGTCTTCCGGCAGGGCCAGCTCCACCAGCCGCCTTGTGCCGTTGCCTAAAAAGGACTCCGCCTGGGCCGGGCTGATCTCCGCAAAGCCGTGGCTTTTCAGTGCCATATTCAGCGAGGCGGCAATATCCTCAACGGTGTCCAGCACCGTTCCGTCCAGATCAAATAAAACTGCATCGTATTTCATGGTAAACCTCTCCCGGCTCCCCGCCAGGCGGGGATTATTTTCGCCGATATTATACATCATTTCCCCGCCGATTGCAAAAGTCTTGCTATTGCAGCGAAAATGTGGTATAAATGGTGAACAGGAACCGATTTTTGCGGCATTTTTCCAATTAAGTGGTGAATCAGTGCATGTTTTGCAATAAGGAGCGATCAATGAAAACCCGGAAATGTTTCCGAATACTCTGTTTTCTCCTCTGCGCCTGCCTTTTGCTCACCGGCTGTGGGGAGGAGATAAAGACGCCGGAGGAGGAGACGGTCAGCATCTGGCTCGTGGAAGGCGAGCTGCTGTCCGCGGAGCTTACGGCCCTGGCGGAGCAGTTCAATAACGCCTCTTTCCCGGTGAAGGCGGAGCTGAGGGCCTTTGCCAATGAGGAGGAACTGGGCGCGGCGCTGGACAGCGCCCGGCCCGACCTGATCCTCTGCGGCCATGAGCGGGCCGTGGCGCTGCATGAACAGGGCCGGCTGCGGGACGTCTCATCGGGCTTTACCCAGGCCCCGGCCTTCGGCGAAAGCTTTCTGAAATTGTCGGACTGCGTGGGCAGCGCTTTCTTCCCCGTTGGGGCGGAGACGGAGCTTTTGGTATTGAACGGCCCGGCCTTTGACCAAAGCGCGGCTTCCGCCCTGGGGCGGGAGTCGATCACCTCCATAGAGGGCCTTTGCGCGGCGGCTTCCGCCTGCGGCGAGCAGGGACAGCTGTTTTTCACCGCCGATTCCTTCACGGCCCTGTTTACCCTTGCCCTCGGCCCCGTAGGCAGCGGGTTTTCCGGCGTCCGGGAGCAGGATATCTTCAGCGAGGACTATAAGCGCGTGTACAATCTGCTGGCCGAGGCGGCCTATGAGGGGGGCCTTTCGGCCTGTGACAGTCCGGCCCTGTCTCTTACGGAGAGTGGGGAAGTAGTCTGCGCGCTGGTCTCCTCTACCGGTCTTACCGGGGAACTGGTCGGTGAGTTGGAGCTGTACCCCCTGGCCGGCCCGGCGGGCGGCTTTGCCCGGGCGGTGGGCCTTGCGGTGACCAGCCCCTTTTCCGGCCGGGAGCAGGCCATCGCCAAATTTCTCTCCTGGCTGCTGCAGCCCCAGCGGGCGGCGGAGCTGGCCCTGGACCGGGGGCTGATCCCCGCCGTCACCGGCTGGACGCCGGAGGAGCCGGGGACGCTGAACGCGGCTCTTTTGTCTCTCTCCTCCGCCGAACTTTACTTTCCGCCGCTGGACAGCGGCTATTTCCGCACGGACGGCGAGTTTGAATACAGATTCCGCGCCGCCCTTGAAATGTTGAAATGATTGTGATAAGATGAACTCACTATTGATTCGGAGGTACTCTTATGGAAGGTTACAGAGTTCTTGAAATAAAAAAGAGCGTTTTTGAAAACAACGATCGGGAGGCCGACCGGCTCCGTGCAGAGCTGAAAAAGGACCGGACATTCCTTTTGAATCTGATGTCCTCTCCCGGCTCCGGCAAGACCACCACCTTGAAGGCCACCATCGCCGCGCTGAAGGATGAATTCCGCATCGGCGTTATGGAGGCGGATATCGACTCGGATGTGGACGCCGCCGCCATCGAAAAAACCGGGGCCAAGGTCATCCAGCTCCACACCGGCGGCATGTGCCATCTGGACGCGGGTATGACCAAGCAGGGCCTGGAAGGCCTGGGCGTGGACGATGTGGACTTTGCCATTCTGGAAAACGTGGGCAACCTGGTCTGCCCGGCGGAGTTTGACACCGGCAGCGTGAAAAACGCCATGATCCTCTCCGTCCCGGAGGGAGACGATAAGCCTCTGAAGTACCCGCTGATGTTCTCCATCTGCGATGTGCTTCTCATCAACAAGATCGATGTGCTGCCCTACTTTGACTTTGATCTGGAAGCCTGCAAAAAGCATGTGCTGCGCCTGAATCCCAACATCAAGATCATCCCCATCTCCGCCCGCACCGGCGAGGGCATTGATGAGTGGGCCGCCTGGCTCCGCACGGAGATCAAAAACTGGATAGGGTAAAAATTGTTCAGGGCCTCCCAAAAAGGGAGGCCCTTTTCCTGCTATTTCGCAGAAAAGCATTGCGCTATACGACAAACTCTGTTAAGATGACAAAATATAGGCAAAAAATTTGACCGGAGGAAGAAAATATGGATATGAAAGAAACCCTGCGCTACACCGTGGCGGAAGAAGATCTGGACAGCACCGGCTACATGAGCCCCTGCGCGCTGATCCAGCAGCTGGTTCTGGCTGCCACTCTGCGCAACAAGGAAGAGGGCGCCAGCAAGGGCAACCTGAAGGCAAAGCTCAACGCGGTGTGGATGTTCCGCCGCATTAAGCTGGAGCAGTATCTCCCCTTTGCCCTGGGGGACGAGCTGGTCGGCTATGCCTCGGGCCGGACAAAATGCGAGACGGAGTACGTCCTGCGGGGAGAGTTTATGAAGGACGGCGTCCTGGCCGCCCGCATCGACCTGGTGATGATGCCTGTGCTGCTGAAAGGGCGCAACCGCCTGACCTGCAAGGACATCGAGCCGCTCTACACCACCAGCCCCCTCAACGAAGTGCCCAACTTCAAGCGCCTGCTGACAAGAGACGTGGAATACACCACGGAAAAGACCATCACCAAGGACGACTGCGATAAGAACGCCGCCCATTTCGCCTTCCACAACTACGCGGAGCTGGTCTGCCGGGAGACGGGGTATTGGGACGGAGAATACCGGATGCTGTCCAAACTCCGTATCGACTACATCAAGGAGTGCGTCACCGGCAACACCATCAAAATGGGCACGCTCCCCAGGGACGGTGGCTTCACCGTGCAGGGCATCCACATGGACGGCAAGCCCTGCTTCAACGCCTACTGCGAGTATAAAGCCCCCTGAATGAGGATGGGAAATCCCTTATTTTGTTAAAAAATATGGACTTATCACTATATCTATGGTATAATGATTTAGTTTAATGAATCAAAGCGCAATTTGGCGCTTTTTGGAGGAATAAAATGGACAGAGAAATTCTTCGCCGCTATGCACGGCTCATCGCCCGTTCGGGTGTGAATATCCAGCAGGGGCAGTACGCCGTTATCCGCACCGCGCCCGAGCAGCTGGACTTTGTGGAGATGCTGGCGGAAGAGTGTTATCTGGCCGGGGCGGCCAAGGTGCTGATCGAGTGGCGCTACCAGCCCTTTACCAGACTGGACATCCAATACCAGAGCGACGAGGTCCTGGGCCGGGTGGAGAGCTGGGAAGAGGAGAACCTGAAGAAAAAGACGGAGCTTCTGCCCGCCAACATCTACCTCTGCTCCGAAGACCCGGACGGCCTGGCCGGCATCGACCAGGACAAGTGGGCCAGGGCCCAGCAGGCCAGATATCAGATCACCCGCCCCTATTCCGATGCCATGGAGAACAAATACCCCTGGTGCGTGGCCGCCGTGGCCGGGGCGAAATGGGCGAAAAAGGTCTTTCCCGATCTGGCGGAGGCCGACGCCGTGGGAAAGCTCTGGCAGGCCATTTTAAGCTGTGCCCGGGCGGATGGGGCGGACCCCATCGGCGACTGGCAGGCGCACAGCGATAATCTGCGCCGCCGCTGCGCCTGGCTGAATTCTCTGAATCTGCGCCGCCTGGTCTATAAAAGCGCCTCTACGGGAACAGACTTCTCCGTCGGCCTGATGCCCCAAATGCTGTTCTGCGGCGGGGCGGAAAAGCTGCCGGATAAGGACGTGTGGTATAACGCCAACATCCCCTCCGAAGAGGTGTTCACCACCCCCAGAAGCGGCGACGCGGAAGGCGTGGTTTACTCCACCATGCCCCTGTCCTACCGGGGCGTGCTGATCGAGAATTTCTCCCTGCGCTTTGAAAAGGGCCGGGTCGTGGAAGCCCACGCGGAGAAAAACGAGGAGGCCCTGAAGCTGATGCTGGCCATGGACGAGGGCGCCTCCATGCTGGGGGAATGTGCCCTTGTGCCCTACAAGAGCCCCATCCGGGAGAGCGGCATCCTGTTTTATAACACCCTTTTTGACGAGAACGCCTCCTGCCATCTGGCGCTGGGCATGGGCTATTCCAGCTGCCTGAAAGATTTTGACCGGTACAGCCCCGAAGAAGCCCGGGCTTTGGGCGTGAACGACTCCATGATCCATGAGGACTTTATGATCGGCGCGCCGGACCTGAACATCACCGGTATTACCGCAGACGGCAGCACGGTGGAGATCTTCAAAAACGGAGACTGGGCCGTCTGAGCCGTAATGAAAAAATAAACAGAGAGGCGGGATAAGATGGAAAAGGAAAAGAAAAGCGCCCCGCGGGCGAAATTTTATGTGGAGCAGCAGCACTGGGCCATCCAGACGGCCATCATTTTCATGGCGCTGTCCGCGGTATTCCGCATTGTGGGCTGCTGGGGCAAGTGGGATGAGCCCTTCTTTGCCGCCACCCAGATCGCGCTGCCCCTGATGTGCAACATCCTCTTTATCCTCTGCCTTGTGCTGCTGGGCAAAAAGGCCCTGTGGCTCACCACTGTTCCGGTGATCCTGGGCGTGGTGTTCTTCATCATCAAGTCCTTCACCTTTGACAGCTGGCTGCACACGGTGCTGTGCATCCTGCTGTATCTGCTGGTGGCGGTGCTGTATACCGGTACGGTGTTCGGCATTATCCGCACCAAATGGCTGCTGGTGCCCCTGTTCGGCCTGCCCTTTTTGTATCACATTTTTGTGGAGGATCTGGCCGCCCTGCGTGACACCGCAAACCCGGTCACCCTCTCCGCCGGATTGCGGGAGATCTCCGTCCTCTGCGTGATGCTGGCCCTGTTTTTCACCGCCATCGCCATGAAAAAGAAAAAGCCCCAGACGGAGGTTGAGCTGCCGAAAATGAAGGCCCCCAAGGTCATCGCCCCCAACAAGGCGGAAAAGGACGCGGCCGGGGAAAAGCCGGAGCAGCCCCCAAAGACCGAAGAAAACAAAGCCGGAGACAGCAAATGAAACACAGGCAGAATACAGCCCCGCGCCAGACGGCCACGGGCAGCCATCAGGCTGTGGACGAACCAGGCTGGTTCAGCAGGCTGATCACAAAGCTGAATATATCCAAGCGCGGCTTGTATGTCATGGGAACTATCGCCGCGGTGGTGCTGATCGTGGTCATTGCCATTGTATTGCGCGCCGCCTCGGAAAAGCGGAGCTACAGCGCCTATTACAACAGGGCTGTGGAGAGCTATGCCTGCGGCGACTACGACAGCGCCCTGACTGACCTGCGCAAGGCCGCCGCCGTGGACCAGAGACAGGAGTGCCTTATGCTGATGGTGGACTGCTATGAGGCCCAGGGAAACCTGGACAAGGCCCTGGAGGTACTGCGCCTGCTGGATACCCATGATCCGGAGGTGGCGGAGCGGATCCTTTCTCTGGAAAGACGAAAAGATTCGTTGGACAGTGCGGGCAAGGTGAACATTGCCGGTACGGAATATGATATGAATACCGCCTCGCTGAGCCTGATGGACATGGGCCTGGCGGATGAGGAAATGAGCCAGGTGGCAAAGCTGTATGCCCTGACCAGCCTGAACCTGTCCGGAAACAGCATCACGGACATCAGCGCCCTCAGTACCCTGGGCGGGCTCACCGCCCTCGACCTGTCCAATAACCGTATTTCCGATATCCGTGCGCTGGCGGAACTGACGGGACTGCGCACACTGTATCTGGATAATAACCCCATCACTGACTTTTCGGCCCTTTACGCCCTGGAAAACCTGAGCACGCTGAGCATCAAGGGCATGGCCATCAGCGAGGCGCAGCTTCAGGCCCTGTCCTCCGCTCTGCCCAACTGCGCCATCCACAGCGATACCAATCAGGAGGACGCGACGGATATTACGCTGGGCGGCGTCACCTTCAAGTCAGACGTAAAGGAGCTGAATCTCAGCAACAGGGGAATAACGGATATCTCCGCCTTGTCCGCCTGCCGGGAGCTGGAGCGGCTGGATCTGACCGGAAATAAAATCAGCGATATTACGCCGCTGATGGATATCCCCGGTCTGAGAGAGTTGATCATCAAGGACAATCTGGTCACAGACCTGCGGCCGCTGATGGCCCTCACCACCCTTGTGTACATCAACGCCGAGGGAAACGGCATCATCTCCACTGTGCCCCTGGGCTCCCTGACCGGGCTAAAGGAACTGCATTTGGCGGAAAACCCCATCAGCGACTATTCCGGACTGTCCAAGCTCTATTCCTTGGAGACCCTGGGGCTGGAGGACACCGGCCTGCAGGACGCGGATCTGGACAGCCTGAGGGGCCTTTCCAACCTGCGGCTGCTGACCATTACCAACAACCCGGACCTGGGGGGAGAGGCGGTGGACAAGCTGAAATCCGCCCTGTCCGCCAGCTATGTGGAGCATGACGACCTGGTGTATTCCATTGAGATCGGCGGAGAGAAGTTCCGGGAGGACCTGACGGAGCTCGACCTGAGCAACCGGGCCCTGACGGATATTTCCGCGCTGGCGCTCTTCAAAAATCTGGAGATCGTGAACCTGCGGGGGAACAATCTGGAGAATATCAGTGTGCTGCAGTGGACCCGGGGGATAACGAAATTGGATCTGGCCTGCAACAGCATTTCGGACCCCACCGCCCTGACCAGCCTGCCCTATCTGGAGACGCTGGATATCTCCGGCAATAAGCTCAGTTCCGTGGACGTCTTCGTCACAATGACCGGACTGAAGGAGCTGAATCTCAGCGGAAACAACATCAGCCCCGAGCAGATCGAGCAGCTGCGTTTTGCCCTGCCGGGCTGCAATATCATATTTGAATGAGCCAAACCCGCTTCGGCCCGCCCACCGGAGCGGGTTGAAATTTTGCCGGGCTTATGGCATAATAAAAAACTGCCGCCGGCTGGACCGGGGCAGATCGGAGCTTTATCATGAATCAAAGAGAACTGAATGAAATACGCCGCCGCATCCGGCTGGACCGGAGCAGCATCAGCCATATTTACGGCTGCTACGTCAACAGCAACCGGGAGATCATTGCCACCATTGACGAATCCATGGGCCTGCTCAGCCAGGAGGAGGCGGAGAAATACCTGCAGCTGCTGAAAAAGTCCCTGTCCGGAGCGCTGGGGAAGAACCTGATCGACATCTCCTTTGCCACAAAGCAGGTCATGGACAGCGACGAGCACCGGCTGCTCTCCGCCCTGCGAAAGACCGAGCTGAAGGACGAGGAGCTGAGAAACGCCTTTTACCGCTGCGTGATCGACTCCATTAACATGGAGGACAGCAGCTATGTGATCCTCCTGGCCCACGACAACTACGACGTGCCCTACCGGGGACGGGACGGTTTGCAGGACCGGGACGGCTCAGACCAGGTGTTCAGCTATATCCTGTGCAGCATCTGCCCGGTGAAGGCCGGAAAGGTGCAGTTCGGCTACTGTCCGGAGGAGAGCCGCTTCCAGAACTTCGCCCCGGGCCAGATCGTGGCCGCCCCGGAGCTGGGCTTCATGTTCCCCAGCTTTGACGACCGGGCCGCCAACATCTATAACGCCCTGTTTTACTCCAAGAATACCGAGGAGATCCATCAGGATTTCATCGACGCGGTGTTCCGCACCCAGGTGCCCATGTCCGCCGGACACCAGCGGGAGGCCTTCCACGAGGCGTTGAGCCAGGCGCTGGAAAAGGAGTGCAGCTATGATGTGGTCCAGTCCGTCCATGAGCAGCTGCGGGAGCGGCTGGAAGTCCATAAGGAGAGCCGGGACCCGGAGCCGCTGACCATCTCCCAGGGGGAACTGGGGGATATTCTGAAAAACAGCGGTCTGTCCGAAGAGCGGATCGACGATTTTCAGGGCCGCTGCCGGGAGAGCTTCGGGGAGGACGCGGAGCTGCGCCCCGCCAACCTGATCGACAGCCGCCGCTTTGCCATCGCCACCCCTGAGGTGAAGATCAGCGTGGACCCCAAGTTCAGCTACCTGGTGCAGACCAAAGTGATCGACGGACGGAAATATATCCTCATCGCTGCCGACAGCGGCGTGGAGGTCAACGGCGTGGGCATCAACATTACGGAGGATTGATACAGCCCCCTGCAATTTGATGTTGGTATTAAAATGGTAAAATCCCTCTCTTTCAAGCAGAAAGAGAGGGATTTTTCTGTTCAGAATATTACATTCAGATCCACATTGCCGCTGACGCCGTTGACCGTGCCGGCGGAGGTGAACTGCCACATGTTGTAGCCGCTGAAACTGGGCAGCTTCTGGTCCCTGGTGTAGCTGGCCAGCCACACGTTGTATTTGGACACCTGGGAGAAATCCAGCGCCCCGTTTTCAAAGTAGTACTGCCCGGCGTAGACGCCCGGGGTGTAGCCGCCATTTTTGATGGTGGTGCAGAAGGCCTCCACGATTTCATAGCGCTGCTGGGCTGTCAGCTTGTCGGCCCGGCCGCTGGGGTAGTCGCCGGAATACTCCATGTCGATATACACCGGCAGATCCAGCTTCGTGCCGTTCAGAATGTTCAGGGCCAGACTGGCCTCCTCCACGGCCTCGTTGGTGTTGATGGCGGAGGAATACACATACACGCCCACCTTCAGTCCAGCGGCCTTGGCCTGCTGGAGATACTCGCCGCCGTTTTCCATCTGCTTGTAGGAGTTGCTGTCCTCAAACAGTGTGCCGCTGCCCCAGGTGCGGCCCGCCACGCGGATGATGGCAAAGTCGATGCCCTGGGCCTTTACCTTGTTCCAGTCGATCTCGCCGTTGAAATAGGACACGTCGATGCCCAGAGAACTGGCCTTCACGCCACTGTCGTCAAAGTAGTACAGCTTGCCGTCGATGCTCTTCAGGCCCGTGACCTTATTGCCGTTTAAGTCGTAATAAAATGTCTTGCCGTTTTCCGTCTGCCAGCCCACAGGGGTGGTGACGGTCTCTGTGGCCGGGGTGGCGGTGATTTGATAGGCGGAGAAGGGGACGCCGGCGGTATCCATGACCTCTACCCGCTGGGCGCTCTCTTCCGTTATGTACTCCACGCCCTCCTCCGGCTCGGCCGGGATCTCTGTGACCTCAGTGACGCCGTTTGCATCGCTGCGCAGGATGGTGGTGACACGGCGCATACCGTAGGACAGGCGGCCGTTTTCCTCAACGGGCATAACGTCGCTCTCTTCACCGGTATCGCTTAAGAGCAGACAGCCGTTGGCGCCGGTCTCGTAGCTGTAATCGTAGACCGGGCGGCCGCTTGCGTCTATAACCGGCTTGGTCTCCTCCAGCACAAGGCTGCCGCTGCCGTCATCCTTGACCACCGGTTCGTCGGTGCCGCCGATAATGATGATGTCACTGCTGCTCTCCGGGGTCTGGATCTCCTCAGCTTCCGCCGCCGGAGCCTCCTGAACCTGAGCGGGCTTGGTCTCCTCCTCCGGGAGCTGGGTCACAGGCTTGACCTCCGTCTGCTGGGCCACGTTGGAGATGGGGACGTACTGGAACTTGGCCTTCACGGTGATGCTCTGGGCCGCGGGGAGTTCATAGCCCTCCTTTTCCAGCAGCTCCACCTTGTATTCACCGGCTGAGAGATTCATGCGGTAGAGCCGCCCGTCGGTGCCGGTCTTGAAGGCGTGCGCGGTCTTGTCCGGGTAGGTCAGCTTCAGCTCAAATTCCACGCCGGTGATGGCCACGCCCTTTTCGTCGCAGACCGTAACTTGCAGATCCTCCTCCGTGGAGCTGAGCTTCAGCTGGAGCTTGATGGCCTCCGTCTCCTCAGCGTCTACCGGAGCGGCGCTGGGCGAGGGGCTGGGCGTGGGGGGAACCACGGCCACAACCGCGGGCGTCGGACTCTCCTGACTTTCCTGCGCGGGAGCGGGCTTGTCCGCTACCAGCGAAAAGACCAGGGCCACTGCGATGATCAGCAGGCAGGGCGCGGCGATCAGCGCAATGCGCTTCCAGGGCAGCTGCCTGAGCTTTTCTATGTTCAGTTTGTTTTTCAGTTCATTCATGGTGCAATTCTCCATGCAATAGATTATGGTAACTATACCTTACACCAAAAGGTTACAATTTGTCAACAAAAAGTTAAAATTTTAAGAAATCTTAGGAAACAGCGAGGCTCGTTTAAGGAAAAAACCATCAAAAGACCTCTCTCAGAGAGGTCTTTTGATGGAAAATTATTTTTTTTCGTGCAGCCCGTGCTGCTTTTCCCAGCGGCGGCGCTGGCGGACCCGGACGGCCTCCTCCGCGCTGTCCTTCAGCTTGGGCAGGACCTGTTCCTCCAGACCCTCCTTGCCCCGCTTGAGAAGCCGGACGGCGTACACCACTGCCGTCACCAGGGGAACCAGGGCGAACACCGTGGCGGCCAACAGCAGAATGACGCAGATATCCTCCACGCAGCGCGCGGCGTTCTCCCAGTAGGGGTACATCAGACCCATGGCCTGCATGGAGCGGGTGCCGGTCTGCCCAAGCAGCTTATAGAGCCGGAGCAGTCCGAAGCGGCCGGTGTTCTCCAGCGCCTCGCCCCGGCCCAGGGTGAAGTTGGTCTTGACCGTATCCAGCGCAAAGCCCTTCACCGGCTCCGGCATCACCAGCTCGTAGCAGGTGATGGCCTGCTCGTTTCCCGTCAGGCTGACGTAGGCGTCGTAGGACATGTAAAGCCCCTGGCCCACGGTGTAGGCCTTTTGGCTGGCAAAATCCTGCTCCCGCTCAATGACGCCGCCCACCACAAAGGGAACGCCGTTGATTTTCAGACTCATTCCGGTCAGCTCCGTGCCGCCGAACAGCAGCCAGGCCAGATCCTCGTCCAGCAGCACCCGGTCCTGCATCAGGTCGTTTTCAGAGATATAGCTGCCGCTGAGAAGCCTTATGGGGTGAAACTGGAAGAACTCGCCCCCTACGGCGATGACCGAGGCCTCGCCGCTGGCCCGGGAGCTGGACACGGTGAGCTTGTCCACCGCGCTCCAGGCGTCCACAAACAGGCTCTCGTCGGTATCAATGTCCAGCGCGGCCTTGTGCAGCGCGTCCAGCAGTTTGTAGCGAAAGGCGTACATGTCGTTCAGACTCTGCTTTTCGTCCACGGGCAGATAGCAGCTGATCTGGCGAAACTCTGTGCTGCTCTCTCCCTGCCAGCGTTCCGCAGCCTTTTGCGCCTCCATATTTCCGGCGAGAATGCGGATCGTCAGCAGACAGAGCAGGGCCAGCAGCACCAGCGCAGCGTTCAGTGCAAGCAGGAATATTCTCTTTTTCCGTGCTTTAGCTTTCATATCAGTTTCCGTCCGCCATTCTCACCTGGTCGCCCTTCTGCACCGGCTTGTTGCTGGTGGTGATGACAAAGTCGCCGTTGCTCAAATCGCCGGTGACGGCGGAGTTTACATCGTCGGCGGCGATGACCTCAATATCCACCCGCTGGGCGATATAGCGGTTGCCCAAGGGGGAGTTTTTGGCCTCCACCGTCAGTACATAGCTGCCGTTGCTGTCCGTGCGGATGGCGGAGTTGGGGATAATAATGTCGTAATTCTGGCTCTTCTGGCCCACGGAAATGGTCAGCTCCGACCCGGCGTTCACATCGCCGCTCAGGTCAAAGGTCAGCAGCTTGCTGGTCTGGGGGTTTTTGGGGTCGGTCTTGATGTTGGTCAGCGTTGCGGTGATCTCGCTGCCCCAGTAGTAGTTGGTGACGCTGGCGCTGTCGCCCACACGAAGGCGGCGGGCCTGCTCATTGGTGACAGAAAAGCTGAGGGAGTAGCCCATATCCGGCACCTGGATGGTGCAGAGGATATCATCCTTGACTGCGGTGCTGCCCGCGGTGTAGGCGATGGATTCAATAATGCCGCCCACATTTGCGGTGATCTGGTTATCCTCACCGCCGGAGAGCTCGGCCAGCTCCTTCTTGGCCTTCTCGATCTGCTGGGCCATATCCTGCAGCTCCAGCGCGGCGGCAGCCGCGGTCTTGTTGTTCTGGATCTTGGTCTGTTCCAGATTGTATTTCAGCGTTTCCAGTTCAATCTCGGCAGCTTCGCGTGCTGCAACAGCCTGGTTGTATTTTTCCGCATAGGGGCCAGTCTGGCTGGTAATAGCATCATAAACCGACTGAGCACTGTCATACCGGCTCTGCGCTGTCTGAAGAGCAGAGGAGCAGGTAGCCACCCAGGCTTCCGCATCGGAAAGCTCAGCTTCCAGCTCATTCAGCTTTGAATCCTCAACGTCGGGGGAGGGACTGTCCTCTGGTGCTGGAGCTGTCTCTGTACCATCGTCAGGTACGGGACTGGAAGTTGGATCCGGAATATCCGCGCTGCCGGTGAGGCTGTTCCTATAATCCTGGAGTGCCTTTAAAGCATTGGCTTGGGCATCAAGAGCGTCATTGTAGTTCTCGTTGGCCAAAGAGAGTTCTTGTTTTGCATTATCAAGATTCCTCTTTGCTGCGTCAAGGTCGTTCCAGTTGAAGTTGGGGTTGTTTTTAAGCGCGTCATACTCCCTTTCCTCATCAGCTTCTGCTGCTTTGAGTTTATCCTTGGCCCTTTCAATGTTCCGCTCGTCCAGAGAATAGTCAAAGCTGGGCATGTTCACCGCGGTGCGCTGGTAGCTGAGTTGGAGCTGGCGCAGGTTTTCGGTGGCGGCGTCCAGCTCCTCGCTGGGGCCTTCGCCCAGAACAAAGAGCACATCGCCCTGGTTGACCTCCTGGCCCACCTTGACCATGACGGCGCGGATCTCCCGGGTGGCCTGGGCCTTGACCTGGTAGCTGCCGTTGGATTCCACCGTGCCGGTGCCCCGCACCTTGGCGGTGATGGAGCCGCTGGTGACGCTTTGGGTGGCCACCTCAGCCAGGGAGTGGTTCATAAAGGTGTTGGAGAAGAAGGTCAGTACCAGCATCACCGCCAGAAAGATAATGGCGGCGTTTTTGACCCATCCTCTGTTTTTCACTTTGACTTCCATGCGCTTTTCTCCTCGTCAAATCGAAATAAAATTATAAAATACACTATAGGCTCCCCTGAAAGGGGAGCTGTCGCTGAAAGCGACTGAGGGGTTTGTTGAAGTTACCACCGCGATAACGTAGGGCTTATGCTTGCTTCTACTGCAGTTTTTAACCCCTCCGTCATTTGCTGCGCAAATGCCACCTCCCCTTTCAGGGGAGGCATTTTGCTTATCCTTTTACGCTGCCGGAGTTGGCAATGCCCTCCACCAGATATTCCTCGCCGTGGAGAAACAGCAGCAGGGAGGGGATCATGTATACGGTGGCCATGGCGAAGGCCAGGCCGATCTCCCCGGCGTTGATGCTGGAGAGAAACACCGAAAGGGGCTGGCTGTCCGCGTCCTGCAAAAGGATCAGGGGCTGCTCCACCATGTTCCAGTAGTCGATAAACACCAAAATGGCGATGGAGTACAGGGCCGAGCGGCACTGGGGCAGGCAGATTTTGGTGAAGATATCCCACTCTCCCGCGCCGTCCACCTTGGCGGCCTCGATCAGCGAATAGGGGATGCGCCGCATGAACTTGGTCAGCAGAAACACGGAGAAGGGGGCGAACATGCCGGGGAAAATGATGGACCAGCGGGTGTTCAGAATGCCCAGCCAGTCGCTGACCAGGTAGTTGGGCACCAGAGTGACCTGATAGGGCATGAGCATCAGAATCACATAAAAGAAGAAGATGCCGCTGCGGATCTTCCCCCGCCAGCGGGTGAAGCTGTAGGCCGCCACGGAGGCGATGGCCACCTGAAAAATGACGATGGGCACCACTAAAATCACACTGTTCCAGAATTTCAGCAGGTATTCCGGGCTTTTTACCAGGCCGGTGATGTACTGGGACAAGGTGACCTTGTCCGGGATAAACTTCAGATTCACCTTCTCGGAGACGTAGCCCCCGGTGGTGGTGGAAAAGACCATGCCGTAGTTTGCGTTGATCTCGCTTTCGGACATGAAGGAGTTGGTGATGGTCAGCACCGTGGGCAGCAGAAAGGCCACGGCGAAGAAGGCGCAGAGCAGGAACATGGCGCCCCGGCCGAAATAGCGTTTTTTCTTCATCCCTCCACATCCTTTCCGAACCAGTCCTCCGCCTTGAAGAGCAGGGCAATGATGACCACCATCACCAGAGCCATCAGCACCGCAGCGGCGGAGAGCTTCTGATAGTCCAGAGAATCAAAGGTGTTGTTCATGAAGTGCTGGAGGGTGTACAGCGTCTCGTAAGGATAGGACCCGGCCAGCAGATACACCTCCCGGAACACCTTGAAGGAGTTGATGAGGGACAAGATGGTGACAAACAGCACCGTGGGGGACAGGTAGCGCAGCTTGATGGCGAAGAATTTATACATCTCGCCGGCACCCTCCACGTCGGCCACCTCCAGCAGCTCCTTGGGGATGTTATTCAGGGCGGCCATGAAGAGGATCATGTTGTAGCCCAGGTTCTTCCACAGAAACAGCAGCAGCACCACCACCGGGGCAAACTGAGACTGGAGCCAGTCGATCTTGTCCGCGCCGAAGAGCATGAGAAACTCGTTGACCGTGCCGTTATAGTTGAAGAGCACCTGCCAGATCAGCACCACGGAGGCCACGGGGACCATCATGGGGCTTAAAAAGAAGGTGCGAAACTGGGACTTCAGCGGGATGCGGCTTTCCAGCATCAGCGCCAGGACCATGGACAGGACGACCGCCAAGGGCACGGCCATGGCAGAGAAAGTCAGGGTATTCTTGGCGGCCAGCCGGAAAGCGGAGTTATCGAACAGCTTTATGAAATTTTGGAGGAACACAAAGTTCTTCGATCCAACCCCGTCGATCAGGGAGTAGTAGACCACCACGCAGAAGGGCAGGATAAAGAAAATGCCCACGCCCAGAAGGCTGGGCGAGAGAAAGCACATGCTTTTGAGAAAATCCTTCCCTCTGTCATTCAGTTTCGGCGAAATTTTTTTCATACCATTTACCGCTTTTTGTGTTTTCGTTAGGGGATATTATACTACATGTAGTTGTTGTGCGCAAGTACTGCCATAGTAACCGGCATTCTTCCAGGAGACTGTAGGGGCCGCCCTGTGTGGCGGCCCGTTTCCC
>SAMEA3663248__coassemble_54_pt1 | contig 55855 bp, 52 predicted proteins | sample SAMEA3663248__metabat2_low_PE_036 | metagenome-assembled genome bin SAMEA3663248 (sample SAMEA3663248) | pig gut metagenome | biome: pig gut; feature: pig-associated habitat; material: faeces | place: China | collected 2013 | reverse complement strand
GCTGCTTGAACAATTTTTACTCTTAAATATTGTCTAACTTTTTGGGGTCACTTCAAAAATGGTCGGAGCTTTTTCAATGTAAGTCCGGATCACAGCATAGACGAACCGCCGGTGACGATCCAGCAGGCCAGGGAGGCCACGGTCAGCGCTCCGGTGTAGACGCTGCCGGTGCGGCGGTAAATATAGGTGCAGAGAACGCTGAACACCAGCACCTGGGGCGCGAAGAGGATCAGCAGGGACATGAAGGGGCCGCCGAAGGTGGGGCTGAACAGCAGGTCCGCGCCAGGGCCGATGCCCATGAAGAAGGGGATATACTCGATCAGCACGATGATCAGAATGCCGCCCACCATCATCAGGGCGTTTCTCCACCAGCAGCCCATGAAGCCGGCAAAGCCGGGCTTGTAGCTGGCCTCGCAGCGGGCGGAGGCCATGATCTTGCTGTTGTTGAGAATGAAGAACAGGGCAAAGACCGGGATATACACCCAGAACTGACCGAGGCGGCTCAGGTCAAAGGTTTTGAAGAAGGGCCAGATAAAGCGGAAGTCCAGCATAAAGGCGGCCTCGCAGATGGCCAGAAGGATGTACATGAAGGCCAGCATACACAAAACCAGCAGAGCGCTGCGCCCCAGAAGGCCCCAGCCCATTTTGTCCGGCGCATCGGCACTGCCCAGACCCATACTGTACCAGCCGTCCAGGGCGCCTTTCTTCTTGTTCTTCTGGTAGCCGATAATGCCGGTCACGACCATGATGAGGATCAGCAGCAGATACCAGCTGAGAAAGCCGTTACCGATGGTCATGCGGAAGATGTTTTCCGGCAGAGGCAGAAGCCCGTGGCCCAGCTGGGTCATAAAGGGATAGGTGAAGGCGGCGATCAGCATGGTGATGATCGCGCCTTTCCACCACTTGCCGCCGGATTTGACCCCCTCACGGGAGGGCAGGGGCTGGCTGATTTTGGCGAAGAAGGGCAGGGTCAGCAGAAGCTCCATCACCGGCAGCAGGGAGGCCACGGCACAGAGCATGGCCACAAGGACCAGCACTTCCTTGGTCATGGCCACCTGATCGGTGGGGGCAAGGCTGCTGTCCAGGCCAATGCTGTTTTCCAGCCAGGTGATGGCGGCGGCAAGACCCTGGGAGTTGTGGGTGGTGAGCCGGTGGTTGGTGTTGAGCAGCTCAATGCGCCGGGCGGAGCCGTCGGCAAAATCGCCGTAGGTGGTGTCCCAGGTGGCCTCATCCGCGGTGCAGCCTAAAAACTCGGTCCGCAGGTCGCTGCGCAGCAGCTCGTCGGTCACCATGTTCTGGTAATCCCGGAAGTAGCTGAACTCATCGTATTTTGCCTGAAGCAGAAGCACGTTGTTGAAGGAGATGTTTTCCGCGTCATAGGCGCTGTCCCGGAAAAGCTCGCCGCACTGCAATACGATGGCCTGGGGCGCGATCTCCGTTCCGGCAAAGTCCGCGGCCACGGACCAGGAGGACCAGGTGCCCATGGAGTGTCCGCTGACGGCCAGACGGGAAGCGTCCACATTGTCCATGGCGGCCAGCAGGGCATAGGCGTAGCTGCCGCCGCAGGAGCTGTCGGTCAGGCTGTTGCCGTCGTCGTCTGTGGTGTAGTGCTCGTCAAAAAAGCTCAGGTTGGAGAAGTTCATCATGACCTTGTAGCGGACCTGGCCGCCGATGGCCTTGAAGGTGCCGTCCTCCACACTGTCCTCACCGTAGTTGACGGTGACTTTGTGGTTTACATAACCACGATTCACCAGGCCGGCGGTAGTGGAGCCGTGGCCGTATTCATCCAGGGCCAGGACCACTGCGCCCCGCCGGGCCAGCTCGATGGCATAGGCCGCGCAGGTCTCGTGGTCGTTCTGGTAGCCGTGCAGCAGCAGAACGCCCGGGGCTTTGTTCTCCGCCGTGGCGGTTTCGGGGGTGTACAGCTTGTACATCAGGTTTCCCACGTCGGTTTCGATCCAGCCCTCGGTCACGGCAATGCTGCCGCCTCCCCGCTGGATATTGTCGGCGGCAAACATGCAGCCGAACAGGATCACCAGCAGCACGGCCAGCACGGCCGCCGCCTTTTTTCGGTTTCCTCTCATCCTTTTTCCTCCTTTTGACTGTCAGGTTGATTATCCGTTTCTGTGGTATAGCCACAGCTTGCTTTTATCATAACATAAAGCAGCGGCGATGGCAAGAGCTTTACCCACACGAGAGGAAAAATCCAAGCGATCCATTGGTGGTGTTTGGCCGGTGCTCTTTCCAACAGATTATGCGATAAAAATGATGGAGGCATATTGCGGTGCTGCCGCACTGAAAAAAACAGGAGTATCGAAAGATACTCCTGCAGTTTTGCCCTGCGCTCCCCGTGTGGGGAGCGACTACGGCGATCGAGACGCCGCCGTTGGCTATGTGACATTTCAATCCACGCTCCCTGCGTGGGGAGCGACTCGATGTACAGGACAGGGGCATTGGCAAACTCATTATTTCAATCCACGCTCCCCGTGTGGGGAGCGACCTGCCGGTTTGCCACTGGCACATGCGTCGGGTGAGATTTCAATCCACGCTCCCCGTGTGGGGAGCGACGCACGGACTGGTGCGACGGGCGAAGTCCCGACGATTATTTCAATCCACGCTCCCCGTGGGGGGAGCGACATTCTCGAGCGAAGCCGCCACCGGCGCCTACAAGATTTCAATCCACGCTCCCCGTGTGGGGAGCGACGAGTCCACTCGATAAGCAGACCCAGGTACGAACATTTCAATCCACGCTCCCCGTGGGGGGAGCGACGTCCTCGTCCTTGGCCTCCTCAGGCAGATATTTTATTTCAATCCACGCTCCCCGTGTGGGGAGCGACAATTTCGGGTATTTACGGATCCGCTGGATCAAATATTTCAATCCACGCTCCCCGTGTGGGGAGCGACGGCCTCCAAATCGGTAAGCATACCGTGCTGTTGATTTCAATCCACGCTCCCCGTGTGGGGAGCGACCAAGCGGTGGAAGAAATATGACACGGTTCTGGTCATTTCAATCCACGCTCCCCGTGTGGGGAGCGACCTCCTCGTCAAATATGACTATTATCACGAGGGGATTTCAATCCACGCTCCCCATGTGGGGAGCGACCGTTGAGGCAGACAGCAAATACAGCCGACAGCTGATTTCAATCCACGCTCCCCGTGGGGGGAGCGACAAAAAGTATTTTTGATATTACCCCACAGACCGGAATTTCAATCCACGCTCCCCATGTGGGGAGCGACAACTTGTCTTTGACCAGCAGGCGGCGGACGACGAATTTCAATCCACGCTCCCCGTGGGGGGAGCGACGGAAATTGGACAGAGGGCCTTTCTTCGGTTCCGAATTTCAATCCACGCTCCCCGTGGGGGGAGCGACACCATCTGTGACAAACTGATATGTGATATAGGGATTTCAATCCACGCTCCCCGTGGGGGGAGCGACAGGATTTAATCCAGAATTTTATCAACGGAATCTTGATTTCAATCCACGCTCCCCGTGGGGGGAGCGACAAGGTTGTCACTTTCATCGCCCATATTCTGAGCATTTCAATCCACGCTCCCCGTGGGGGGAGCGACTTGGCTGACCGTCTATTCAATGGTACAACCTATATTTCAATCCACGCTCCCCGTGGGGGGAGCGACCATTCAGCACAGGGATGATAGCGGGATTTTCTTCTTATTTCAATCCACGCTCCCCGTGGGGGGAGCGACTTCTGCTGTCGTTTGCCGCAAGCCATTCCTTTTGCAATTTCAATCCACGCTCCCCGTGGGGGGAGCGACTGCGACTTTCGAGTTTCACTCTTTTATACCGCTGATTTCAATCCACGCTCCCCGTGGGGGGAGCGACTATCGTGTTTGAGCGCGTATGCTGATGAAAGGAATTTCAATCCACGCTCCCCGTGGGGGGAGCGACGTATAGCCGATTCCTGGCTGCCAAGCATAGTCTTATTTCAATCCACGCTCCCCGTGGGGGGAGCGACAGCAAAGATGTACAAATTTTCCTGTTCATCTTTGGCGAGAGATACAAAAAAGAGAAAAAATGGAGATAATCGTGCGGGAAAACTGTACGGAAGGAAGAAACAAACGGCGTTTTTGCACCAAAAGCAGGTGCGAACCTACGGGGAGTTTTCTGTTCGCTTGACCTTCGCGGCTAAATCATCAGTGTTTCTTCCGGACTGTATGTGTTTTTACAGCCGAAATGCTCCACTTTCTTCTCATACTGATTTCCCAGGTAATAAAACCTGAGGCTGTCTTTTTCCGGGTTCATAATGGACAGCAGCTTGGCCTGCAAACTGCGGCACTGACCGGCGTCCAACAAACATTCAAACACGGAATTCTGCACCCTCTGACCATAGTCGGTGCATTTTTTCGCAATCTGCCGCAGACGTTTTCTACCGGCGGCGTCTGCCGTATTCACATCATAAGTAATCAGTACCAGCATAGCATCACTTCCAAAGAAAGGGCGGATAACCGTCCAGATCGCCCCGCAAATAACGGGCAAGCAGCAAAGCCTGCACATAGGGAATCATACCCCAGCTGATTTTCTCCCCCAGATAGGGATGAGTGAGCGTGTCCCGCTTCCGCTCCTGCCAGGCCTTCAGAAATTTTTTCCGCCCATCGTCAGTCAATAAAACCGCGCCGCTGGCCTGTTCCTGAAAATCATCCGGGTCGACCATGCGGTTATTCACCAGCGTCAGGACGAAACGGTCCGCCATACACGGACGCAGTTCCTCCATCAGATCCAGAGCCAGCGAAGTTCTTCCCGGCCGGTCTCTGTGGAGAAATCCGACATAGGCGTCAAACCCGACGCTTTCCAGCGCGCTGGCGCAGTCATGGGCCAAAAGACTGTAGGCAAAGGACAGCATGGCGTTTACCCGGTCAAGCGGTGGACGGCGGCTGCGTCCATAAAAACGGAACGCATCCTTCCGTCTCAGCAGCAGATGGTCAAAAACGCCGAAATAGGCTGAGGCAGCAACGCCCTCCAGTCCCCGCAGGCTCTCCAGATCAGAGACGGCCAGAACCTGAGGCAGCAGTTGACGGATCTGATCACCGGCATTTTCCAGCCCACAGCTGGCAAGCCTTGGCGCATGATCCCGCAGAGCGCGCTGAATGACAGCGGCAGAATTGCTGAGTTTTCCAAAGATCATGCTCCGGGCGATGAGGCAGCTGCGCTCCGGACTGTCGGCGAGACGGTACTGTTCCCGCCGCAGCAAAACATTTCCGCTGCTTTCCCCGCAGACCCGCGCCAGAAATCTTCCTCTGGGCGTGCAGAAGGCCAGACCGATCCCCCGTTCGGCACAGGCGCCCATCAGCGCAGGAGACGCGCCCGCATAGGAAAAGCTGACAATGGTCTGTAATGTGTGCAGGGGGTATCGGGCAAGGGGCTGCTGAGCCCGGTTGGCGAGAACATTTTCTCCTTCAAGGGAGAGATAGACATCCTCAGAGGTCACAAACAAGGTATTCAGCAGCTGTTTCATGGCAATTCCTCCAAAGCAGCTTTCAAATAGGCAGATACGGAGCGCTTCTTTGTCAGTTCGGGAAGACAGAGCTCCTTCAGCGAACAGGCGGAGCAGCGTTTTGCGCTCTTGGCTTTGGGCGTGTGCCCCTTTTTATACAGTTCATGCATCTGGGCAAGCTGCTCTCTGACCTGTGCGCGCAGCTCGTCCGTAAACAGCACAGTTTCCCTGCGCCGGATCTCGCCGTAAAACAGGGCTCCCTCCGGAATGTCGCAGCACAGCATAGACTCCAGACACATGGCCTGGGCACAGAGCTGGAGCTTATCGCTGTTGTCGGTCTTGGGCTTTCCCCGCTTATATTCCACGGGATAAGGCTGCCAGAGGCCGTCTTTGCCGGAAAGGGGGATGCCGTCTTCACTGCGGCGGTATTCCACCACGTCGCACTGACCGGAGATGCCCAACTCGGCGGAGTAAACGCTGACGCCGCGCCTGATCAGAAGATTTCCCCGGCTTTCCTTGTTTTCCCGGTCATGGGCTTTCTCGTGCATCAGGGCGCCGTCCACCGTCCGGTAGTTTTCCTGCCACTGATTTTCAATGTGGATCAGTGCCCATTGCCGGCGGCAGAACACGAAGTGCTGCAGCCCGGAAAGAGAGAGGAAATCTTCCTCGGAATAGATCACCCCATGCGGATACAGGTCACGCCCTGGGGCAGCTTTTCTTCCTCAACGCTGACCTGATAGTCGGCATAAGCTCTGGGCACAAGCACATCGGGAGCGCGCTGCACCTTCACCAGGTCAAACAACTTGTAAGCCGGAGCGCAGCCCAGCTCGGAGTCGTGCCGGAATACGATCAGCTCCCGGACAGACATTTTGCCCCGGGCGGCGGAGTGATCCAGTTCAAACATATTCAAAATCGCCTGCCACAGCAGCTCCAGATCCTCCTCCGAAAAACCGGTGGTTTTCCGGGCCAGATTGGCGGAAACATAGCCCTCCGCCCGGTACAGGCCGTAGGGGACGATGTACTTTCTGCCCATCTCCGTGCCCTTCTTTTCCGCGTCATCTTCTTTGGTAATGGCCAAACGGGTGATGGTCACCTCCTGGGGCAGGATGGGGTCAATACTGCGGGCAAAGCCCAGCTGAACCGGCCCTCTCACCTGGCCGCAGTTCAGCGCGCCTTTCACAAAGGTGGTCATCACCGCGCCGAAGCAGCGGATGTCAAAGAAGTTGGAGCACATGAAGTCCCGGATCTTTTCATCCAGACCGGCGTCTTTCTTCTTTTCCTCCTTCAGCTTGGCGGGATCCACGCCCAGATAGGCGCAGGCCTCCGCGTCACTGCGGTTCAGCGGCACATTGTCCTTCACATAGATCCGGTAGCCCGGCTCGCCCTCTTTCACGGTTTCCACATAGTTGCGGATCTTCCGCTTCAGACAGACGTCCGTCACCAGCCCGTAGCCGGTCTCCGGGTCGATTCGGGGCATATTACCCGCGTCCGGGTCGCCGTTGGGGTTCCCGTTTTCCACATCAAACAGGATCACAAATTCGTAACGGTTTTGAATAGCGGCCATATTATTTATCCTCCTTTTTTGTAAAACGGAATTGCTTCTGATGGTAGTAGCCCAGATAGAAAGAGCCCTGCTCCGGCAGAGAGAGACGAACGGGATTGCTTTCACCCATAACGGACTTCAGCTGCCCGATCTGCCGGTCAAAGGAAATGCGTATTCCGGTGTCCAGCTTTCGCAGATGCTTCTGGCAAAGATTGTCCAGAATGGGGAAGATCATTGCCGGAGTGGCAGCGGCGGAATTGAAGTACTTGTCCTTGATGGTGGCGTTGATACCGGGGTTTGCTTTTTCCTGCACGGCTTCATATACAGCAAATAGCCGCCCCAGGGTGTAGGGAATGTTGGTGCTGTTTTCGTTCAGGCCCACGCTTAATACCTCCTTTGGGCATTGTATATTTGTATTTTTCAAATAGTAGGCTTTTAAAATAGCCGCCCGACCGGGGGTGATCTCCCGTTCCGCACGGATGCGCAGCATGACGGCTTCCAGAAGGGAGGCGGGGTAATTTATCCCCGAGAAGATCGCCCGGGCCACAGCGCCGGCCATAACAGGGCTGGGGGCTTTGTCCGTAGTGTTCAGGTTGACGGTCTCCCGCAGCAGGGCCCACAAAGGCGTGATGGGATAGCTTTTTCCCACGATTTCCATGCGCTTATGGTGTTCGTTTACATTGCGCATCAGCGCGCCGAAGTAATCGCGGTAAAAGAAGCGGACAGAGAGCCGGGCCGCATTGGGGGCAAGGCCCAGAATATAGAAGGGCCGGTTGGGGTCCAGCTTCAGCTCCTCACAGGGGAGGCCCTGGGCCAGATTGTTCAGAGCGGCGTGCAGATCATCGGAGGACAAGCTGTCCTGCGCATCACCGCCGAAGATGGAAAGACCGAAAAATGCGCTGTACTGCGGCTCCGCCCCCTCTGCCCAGCAGACCACGGTGGTATCTCCAATGCGATGGACATTCTCCCGGTCTGCCAAAAGGTAGTTTAACGCGGCGGTATAGGCAAAAGCGGCATATTTCCCCACAGGGGCGTTCAGGCTCTGCTCCTTGCCATAGGAGCAGAAGGCAGGCGCGTTGAAGGAGACCAGCGCCGCGCCGCTGGACTGGGCTCCGGCTACGCCTTTGATAGCGGGGTGGACCGGTTCGGCGGAATCCGGCCTGCCGGTCACAAGGCACTGGGTCATCTCGCCGGACGAATCGGCATAATGGGCATCCCAGACACTGCGGATCAGGGGATCCTTCTGGGCGAAGGCCCCGTCCACCCGAAAAATCAGATTGGCGCCTTTCATCAGATCCGGCCAGCAGTCTGCCAATGCGGCGCAGTCCTTCGCGGCTTCCGGCTGCCAGCTGTCGAAGAAAGCGAGAATGGCCTTTGCCGCCGGAGAGGGGACCTCATCCAGAAGCTGGTGGTGCAGCTGGGCGCAGGCCTGAAAACAGGCGCGGCTCCGCTCCGGCTTGCCCTTCTCGTCCGCGCCCAGGATATAGCTGGCGTTATCCCAGAGGAAGTTGGGCAGAACGCCTACCGTGCGCGTGACCGGCGAGGGCAGCTCCATAAGGGAGGGGCTGAGGACGGTTTTCTTTCCGACTGTTTTTTCCGAGAGCAGCGGCACCACATAGGTCAAAGCGCCGGCGCTGTCCAGACAGAGGGCATAGCTGATTTTCGCCGGGCTCCATCCGGGCTTGGACAGCTTTCCTTGCTGCACCAGATCCTCAAACAACCCGGTCAAGGCCTGCAAGATCATGTCCGCACCCCCTCACTTTGCAGCGGCGGGACCTCCAGAACACCGTCGCGCAGAACCGCCCGGAAAAAGTGGGGCGTGATGTTTTCCGGGTCGGCGTAGTCCAGGTCCAGCAGCATCCAGCCCAGATCCTTCTCACCCAGCAGTTCCTCCGGACAAGGCGGAAGCTGGGTACATGGCCTGAACCGTGCGGGAAACTCCCGAACGCCGAAGCAGGGCTGGTGATAGGCCTGCCCCTTCTCCAGCCGCCGGCGCATGATGTCCTGAAATTTTCCCGGATTGTCGCCGGGGGCGGCATTGTCCGTCATCTCAAAATGGGCGTCGATAACATAGTGTACGTCCCGCAGCACCAGTGCAGCCCGCTGCTGAATACTCTCCGGGGCCGCAAGAAACAATTCGCCGCCCTTCTCCATGACCGTTTTTGCTTTTCTTGCGCTGACGGTGTCCTTCACTTCGTTGCGCCGGATGTTGGTGAAGCGGATCGGGGCACAGACATGGATCTTGTCAATGACCCAGCGCATGCCGGGATGCCAGTATATTGCCTCCAGCAAGCCCCGCGCCGCAGAGGGCGTCATCACATCGTAGCTGACCCGTTCCACCTTCATTTCCGGTCTGGAGAAGCAGGCGTAGTCACCCCAGACCTCTACAGAAATTGACATGGGCATTCTCCTTTCAATTATCTTTTTAGAATTTCTCCTCTTGTCTGATAAAAATACTTTCAGTCAGATAAACTCTGCCTTTCCGGGATCCGCTGTCAGGGACAGACCCGTCGCAGCATCGTAAAGCCGGAGATTGGTCAGCACCGCGCTGTCTTCTGTCAGAGGCAGGATATCCCCGGCGGCCAAAAGCGCCTGAAAGTGCTGTTCGTATACGCTGACGCTGTATTGCCCGGCCTCACGGTAATCCGCTTTGTCTGCCCAGCCCTCCAAAAGAGGCTGGCAGGCGGCGGAGCCCTCTCCCAGCGGAATATATACGGTTTTGGTCGTCTGGTCAATCAGATGAAAGCTCTTTGCTGTCGTTTCAAAGGGGAAAAGGCAGCCGTGGAGCCCTTTTCGCAGGGCTTCCACTATGCCGGATTTGTCTGTTTCATCGCCGATCAGAGAGCGCAGCGCGGTGAAATACCGCTGCATGGCGTCCGGGTCTCCAGGGTCGGGATTGGCGTGCAGGGCTTCCTGCGCCGCGCAGATATTGACGCGCTGCAGAAGCGGGACGGGATTTTGACTTTGAAAAAAGGTGACGATACTGTCGTCCATTGGCCGTTTTCCTTCCCGGTTGCAGCGTCCCGCAGCCTGGGCGATGGAGTCCAGACCGGCGATCTCCCGGTATACCGCCGGGAAATCCACATCCACTCCCGCTTCGATCAGCGAGGTGGAGACCACCCGGCAGGGAAGGCCATCCTTCAGCCGTTGGCGTATGGTTTCCAGCATCGCTTTCCGATGGGCCGGAAACATTAAGGTCGACAGGTGAAAACTCCCCTCCGGCGGGAGCAGCGCATAAATCTCACGGGCGGCTTTTCTGGTGTTCATGATGCAAAGTACCTGGCTATACCGGGAAAGCTCTTCCGCCAGAGACGCATCGGACAGGGTCCCACCGTCACGATAGCGAACTCTGCGCAGCTTGCGAAAATAGTCCGGGACGCCTGGGCACAGTTCCCTGACCTGGAGCTCCGGGCAAAAAGACCGAAGCAGGTCGGAGAGTACCGGCTGGGTCGCGGTACACAGCACCACGGAAGAACGAAAGTGCGCCGTCAGATTGGCAATGGCGCCCACGCAGGGCTTTAAATGGCAGGTGGGAATCATCTGCGCCTCATCAAAGACGATCACGCTGTTGGCTATGTTGTGGAGCTTACGGCACTGAGAGGGGCGGTTGGCATACAGTGATTCAAAAAACTGAACGGCTGTGGTGACGATCACCGGCGCGTCCCAGTTTTCCGTCGCGAGACGCTGGAACAGGTTGTCCTTTCCGGTCTCTTCGCTGCCGTCCAGACGGATGCCGCTGTGATGCTCCACCACATTGCTGCTGCCCAGAATACTGCGGAATACCGCTGCGTTCTGTTCAATGATGGACGTGTAGGGGATCACATAGATGACCCGGTCCAGCCCGTTTTCAACGGCGTGCTTCAACGCAAAGGCGAGAGAGGCCACGGTTTTTCCCCCACCTGTGGGAACGGTGAGCGTAAATACCCCGCGGGGCCTGACCGCTGCGGCCAGACACTGCTCCAGAATTTCACAGCGGCTGCGGTTCAGCTCTGTCTGCGGCGGGAACCAGGCCCGGGTATAGCTGTTCAGCCGCTCCAGCAGCACCGGCAGGGGATCATAGCCCTTTCGGTTTATACCATGTTCTGCCATAAATGCTTCCGTGTCCAGATAGTCCGCATCTACCAGGCAGGAATACAGCATCCTAGTCCAGAGGGAAGCGGTAAAAGGGTCAGAATAACCCGGAAACTTTCCGGCATTGGGCAGAGTGCCCTGCCAATCATAGGGAGGGATGCCGTCGGCACGCCCTTTTTTGAGCCGCCCAACACAGCTGCGCGCACCAGCGTAATCCGTGCGGGGATTGCCGAAATCCGGCAGGCCGCCGTGGTGGCCGGCGACGCAGCAGGCCATCAGATCCTCTCCGGCTTTGGCACATTCCAGCGCCCCGGCTGTGGCGTGGTCCACCCTCGGGCCGCCCAGAAGACGCTTCTGGAAAGCAGCGGAGCATTTGCCGATATCATGGGCCAGGCCCAGCATATACCCCCGCTGTTCCTCGCCGAAGCGGGACGCGAACGCGGCGCAGCGTTCCGCCGTTCCCAGCAGATGTTCTTCCACGGTCTGCACTTGACCGTCATCTCTGATATGTGCATAAAACATGGCTGTTCTCCGTTAAATTGAAGAATTTGTAATTTCTGTAACAATAATAGCATATTGTTTGCACTGATTCAATCAAATGTGTTCCACTTTTCGATTGCATTTTAAATACGCACAGAACAGATAAAAATCACATTGGCCAGCCCGAAATCGGGCTGGCCAATGCTTTTGTGTTGCTATAAAAATTTAAGGAGGGGAAAGTGGACAGAATAAAGGATTACTTCTTGATCACTTCGGACTGGTACAGGGAGTCGATCTGCTCCTGGCTGTAGCCCAGTTCGGAGAGGATGTCCTCGTTGTCGGCACCGTAGATGGGGCCGCCGCGGAAGATCTGGCTGGGGTTGTTCTTGAAGAAGGGGATGCAGTTGACGCCCATGATGTCCTTGTCTTTGTTGTCATCGTGCCAGGTGGTGAAGGTGCCGCGGGCCTGGTAGTGGGGGTTCTCCTTCATCAGCTCGTAAGACATGATGACGCTGCAGGGCAGCTTGAGGGCGTTCAGCACATAGAACAAAATGGTATTTTAGGCTACCGGCAGATGACCATTGCCATTAACCGGAACTACCAAACCAACTTTAACAAGAAGAGAATTCGCAGATTGATGCGTGCATTGCAATTACAGTCTGTATGCCGCAAAAAACGTAACAATTACACACCATCCACCCCCGGAAATTACCGCAGAAAACATTCTGAACCGAAATTTCCATGCGGACAAGCCGAATGAAAAGTGGCTGACAGATGTAACGGAATTCAAGTGGTACCGTGGCCCAGAGATACACAAGCTGTACTTAAGTGCAATTCTCGATTTTTATGACAGAAGGATTGTGGCCTATAAAATTGGTACCAGCAACAATAATAAACTGGTATTCGATACCTTTTAAGAAGCAGTTAAGAAAAATCCCAACGCACATCCGCTGTTCCATAGTGACCGTGGATTCCAGTACACGAGCAAAAGCTTCCGAGCAAAGCTGGATGCTGCAAAAATGGTACAGAGTATGTCCAGAGTTGGAAGATGCATTGACAATGGCCCGATGGAGGGATTCTGGGGAATCTTGAAATCCGAGATGTATTATTTGAGAAAAATTGCTGATGAGCAAGAGCTGATATCCGCTATTGAGAACTACATTCATTTCTATAACACCAAAAGATACCAGAAGCGGCTTCGCTACATGACTCCCATGGAGTTCCATACTGCCGCATGAAAAGATGGCCCCTGCTATTGCAGAGACCATCTCCATAAAATATTCTTTTTCTTTTTTCACTGTCTACTTGACAGGGGGCACATCACAATGTCTGCTGTGTGGTCTTTTTCACTTATTCTATACCAAAGAACTGCTCAAAGAAGCCGAGCAGTTTTGCAATAACCCCCTGCTTCTTTTCCGTACGGTTTCCTCCACCAAAACGGGACATGGGCGGCAACAGCTTCCATGCTGCTTTTGTGCAGCTTTGCACAGGTGAAGCTCAATGGATGCCCTTTGCCAGCGGGATCAGGCACAGCAGAAGGACAAGGCCCACGATGCCCACAAGAATACCGGGGATCATCATCTCACAGATCATGACCATGCACATGCCGGCGCCCAGCACCAGCGCGCCCACAACGCCCAGAATGACAGTCCCCACGGTCTTGGCGCTGAGCTTGACAATGACCGGCTTGCCTTCCATTTTGCGCCGGATCAAAACCAGCGCCAGCAGGATGGCCGCGCCGATGCAGCCGACGATAATGCCCTGGGTGAACGCGCCCCATTCAGGGAGCATGGCCATGCACAGGCCGAGAGCGAACAGAATACCGCCGATGGTACCGAGAATCAGAGAAACAAAATTTTTTTTGGACACAGGTAAAACCTCCTTTATATTTCCTCATCGGATGGCTGTATCATAAACGGGGTTTGTTTAACGAATACTTCAATTTTGTTTGCGAAATATTAATTTGAAAATCCGGGGGAAAGTACGGCGCGGAAAAATCTATTGACAATTCCGGGAAGCAAAACTATACTCTATACCATAATATAATGATAGAAAAAGAGCATTGGTTTGGCCCGCGCTGCGGGCAGTATTTCTGTTGTTCCTGAAATCAGGACTGTCCGGCATTTTGAATTGGCAGAGTACAACGTTTGTGGTACTCTGTTTTTTATGAGCCTGCGGCAAAGGGCTTCCGGCGCTGTGGGAGAAGAAAAGATTTGAGTGTGTGAAATGGAATATATCATGAAGGCCGGCGGCAAAGAAGGCCGTGGGCAAAACATCAAGGAAACAGACGACAGAGCTATCGCCCTGTTTGACTCGGGCATGGGCGGCCTGACCTGCGTGAAGGCGCTGAAAAGGGAGCTGCCCGGGGAGAGCATCATCTACTACGGCGACTGTTTGCGAGCGCCCTACGGCGACCGGTCGGTGGAGACCTTAAAGGTCTTTTCCCAGCAGATCGCGGATTTTTTGACCTCCTTTCCCGTGAAAATGCTTGTGGTGGCCTGCAATACCATCAGCTCCCTGTGCCTGGGCAATTTGAAAGACCGCTATCCCATGCTCCCCGTTGAGGGAATGATCGACATGACGGTAAAAACCGTTGCCGAAACCTATCCGGACCGGAATATCGGGATCATCGCCACCAGCGCGGCCATCAAAAGCGGAACCTATGTGAAAAAACTGCGGGAGAGCGGCTGTCAGGGACAGCTCTACCCTCTGGCCTGTCCCGGCTTTGTTCCGGCGGTGGAGGCCGGAATTTATGAGGGGCCTGAGGCGGAAGCCATCGTGCGGGAGGCGCTGGATGGGTATATGCGGGAAAATGACCCCTCTGCCCTGATTCTGGGCTGCACCCATTTCCCCTTCCTGCGCCCGGCAATAGAAAAGCTGTACCCCTCGCTTTTGATCATCGACCCGGCGGAGATCGTGGCCCGGGGGATAAAAACCAGGATGGAAGACCATGTCCTGACAGCATCCAGCGGGGAGAACCCTCAGCAGCGTTTTTATACCAGCAAGCTGACGGAGGCCTATGCCCAGGCAGTGAAGGAAGTCGCGGCAGAGGGCGGCAGTGAGATCGAAGTAAAGGTTTTCGAAGAGTAGAGAAGAGAAAGGCGGAGTAAACATGAAAAAGGTGGACACCTTTGAATATGTCTCCGTGCTGAAGGAGCTGGTGGAGGAAGGCCGGGAGGTCAGTATGCTCATCAGCGGCAGCAGCATGAGCCCCTTTTTGTGCCACGGGCGGGATCACGTCTATTTCAAAGCCCCGGACCGGCCTCTGCGGGTGGGCGACATGGTGTTCTATCAGCGCCGCAGCGGCCAGTATGTGCTCCACCGCATCTGCAAAGTCAAAGACGGCTGCTATTACATCGTGGGTGATGCCCAGACGGAGATCGAAGGCCCGGTCCGCCGGGAGCAGATCTTTGCCCTGGTCACCAAGGTCCAGCGCAAGGGCCGCCTCCTTAGCCCCGGGAATTTCTGGTGGGAATTTTTTGCTCGGGTGTGGATAAGGCTCATCCCTCTGCGGCCGGTACTGGTTCGGGCCTATGGACTGCTCCACCGAATAGGTTTACATAATTATTAAAAATCACTCCGGCCCGGCTAACTGCCGGGCCGGAAACATTTGCACACCCTTGACAGTGAGAAGCGGATGGGTTAAACTTCTTTCAACTGAAAATTTTTGCGGAGGGATAAACTGTGGGCAGACTGGACGGAAAAGTATGTATCGTCACCGGCGGCAACTCCGGCATCGGCATGAAGACCGCTGAGGTTTTCGGCGGCGAAGGCGCAAAGCTGGTTTTGACGGATGTGAGCGACTCCAACAAGGACAAAGTCCTGGCGAAGATCAAGAAACAGGGCGGCGAGGCCATCTTTGTCAAGGGAGACATCACCAGCGCGGAGGACAACGAGGCCTTGATGCTTAAGGCGGTGGAGGCCTTCGGGCGCATCGACGTGCTGGTAAACTGCGCCGGCGTGCTGGAAAAGGGCCTGAAGCCCATTGAGGAATTTACCGACAGGGACTATGATTTTGTCACCAACATCAACGTGAAGGGCACCATGTCCATCACCCGTGCGGCCTGCAAAATCATGCTGGAGCAGGGCAGCGGCAATATTATCTCCGTCTCCTCCATCTCCGCCAAGCTGGGCATTTCCGGCGCGGTGTACTGCGCGTCCAAGGGGGCCGTAGTCTCTCTGACCAGGCATATCGCCATGCGCTACGCGGGCAAGGGCATCCGGGCAAACTGCATCTGCCCCGGCACCGTGTGGACCCCCATGACCCGCGTGCAGCTGAAGGACGAGCGCTCCCCGGCGGCGGAGGAGTTTTACAACACCGTGGAAAAGCACTCTGATCTGTCCGTGGGCATCTGCAAGGATGTGGATATTGCCAATATCCTGCTGTTTTTGGCCTCGGACGAGTCCCGGGTCATCACCGGCCAGGCCATCGACTGCGACTGCGGCTGCTATCTGTAAATGAACAACAAGACGGAAAATGAAAAACTGAAAAGCTGTCTGCCGCTGGTCATCCAGTGGTACGCCCAAAACGGAAGGCCCCTGCCCTGGCGGCAGGAGCCTTCGCCTTATCATGTGTGGCTGTCGGAGATCATGCTCCAGCAGACCCGCATCGAGGCGGTGATCCCCTATTACCGGCGCTTCCTCCGGGAATTGCCCACGGTGGAGGACCTGGCCGGAGTGAAGGACGAGCGGCTGATGAAGCTGTGGGAGGGTCTGGGCTATTACAGCCGGGCCCGGAATCTGAAAAAAGCGGCGCAGCAGCTTGTGGCCTGCCACGGCGGAGAGCTTCCCCAACAGGCGGAGGAGCTGAAAAAACTGCCCGGCATCGGGGATTATACGGCGGGAGCCATCGCCTCCATCGCCTACGGGCAGCCGGAGCCTGCGGTGGACGGGAACGTGCTGCGGGTGATGACCCGGCTGCTGGCCGATGACGGGGATATTATGCAGGCGGACACCAAAGGTCGGATCACGGCGCTGCTGCGCCAGAGCTACCCGGCCGGAAAGGACGCGGCGCTTTTGACCGAGGGCCTGATGGAGCTGGGGGAGACGCTGTGCATCCCCAAGGGCGCGCCAAACTGCGCGCTGTGCCCGTTGAGGGAGCACTGCCTTGCCCACCAGCGGGGCACGGAGGAGCGCTACCCCGTCAAAAGCCCGCCCAAAGCCCGGCGGGTGGAGGAGCGGACGGTGTTTCTGCTGTGCAATAAAGGGCGCTATGCCATCCGACGCCGCCCGGAGAGGGGGCTTCTGGCTGGACTCTGGGAATTTCCCAATGTTGAGGGGAAACTGAGCCCGGAAGAGGCGGCTGCCCGGGCGGAAAGTCTGGGATTGCGTGTCACTTCCTGCGCGCCCTGCGCCGCCCACACCCATGTGTTCACCCATGTGGAGTGGCACATGGGCGCTTATCTGCTGGAATGCGCCGGAGAGGGCGGGGAGCTTCTGTGGAAAGGAACGGAGGAGATCGCCCGGGAATACTCCCTCCCCACGGCCTTTCGCTTTTATCTGAAGCTGCTGACGGACAGAACAGGGGAAAAAGGACGCGCATAGGATGATACCGAGGTGGTTTTATGCGTAGATTTTCCCTTTGTCCCGATGCTGTGGCCAAAATCCACGGCGGAGAGCAGGCGCCCTGCCTGAAAGGCAGCGTAAAATTTTATCAGCTGCCGGGGGGCGTGCTGGTGGAGGCAGAGCTGACAGGCCTGCCCAGCCAGCCGCCCTCCGGTTTTTTCGCCTTCCATATCCATGAAAAAGGGGATTGCTCGGGGGAGGGCTTTCCCAACACCGGCGGGCATTATGATCCGGAGAGCCGCCCCCATCCCTTCCACGCCGGGGACCTGCCGCCGCTGCTGAGCTGCAAGGGCAGGGCTTATCTGGCGGTGATCACCGGCCGTTTCTGCGTAAAGGACGTGATTGGCCGCTCCGTGGTCATCCACGCCGGGCCGGACGATCTGCATACCCAGCCCGCCGGAAACGCCGGGGCCAAAATCGGCTGCGGTGTCATTTGTTGTCATTGAAAACGTTATATTTTCCGCCGGGCTTCACATACTAAGCCCGGTGATGAAAAAATGATCAATTCTCTTTGGGCAGACACAGCGAAGCTGCCGTCCTTCCCCAGTCTGGAGCAGGATTTAAAGACCGATATCCTGATTATCGGCGGGGGAATGGCGGGGCTTCTCTGCGCCTGCGCGCTGAACAGGGCCTGCGCGGATTATGCGCTGATCGAGGCGGACAGCATATGCAGCGGCGTAACCCGCAACACCACCGCCAAGATCACCAGCCAGCACGGCCTGATCTATGATAAGCTGATATGCGAATACGATGAGGAGACCGCCCGGCTGTATTATGAGGCCAACCAGGCCGCGATTTCGCACTTTCGCAAGCTGGCGGCGGAATACCCCTGCCAGATGGAGACAAAGTCCGCCTTTGTCTATACCACCGGTGACACGGAAAAGCTGGAAAAGGAGCTGCGGGCCCTGGAGCGCATCGGGGCGAAGGGGCGGTACTGGGACAGCCTGCCCCTGCCCTTTGAGGTGACCGGGGCCATAGAGTTTGAAGACCAGGCCCAGTTTCATCCGCTGCTGCTGGCAGCGGGAATCGCCCCCGGGCTGAGGATCTATGAGCATACGCCGGCCCGGGGCTTTGAAGGCAATACCGTCTACACGGACAAGGTGAGGATAGAGGCGAAAAAAATCCTCATCGCCACCCACTTTCCCATCATCAACAAGCACGGCGGCTATTTTTTGAAGCTGTACCAGGACCGCTCCTATGTGCTGGCCCTGGAAAACGCCCCTGACCCGGCCGGGATGTTTATCGGCGCGGAGGGCTGCGGCCCCTCCATCAGAAGCAGCGGCGAACTGCTGCTTTTCGGCGGTGGGGCCCACCGCACCGGGAAAAAGGGCGGCGGCTATGCCGAACTGGAAGCGCTGGCCCAAAGCTGTTACCCCAGAGCCGGGATAAAAAAGCGCTGGGCGGCCCAGGACTGCATGAGCCTGGACGGTATACCCTATATCGGGCGCTACGGGAAGAACACGCCGGAGCTGTATGTGGCAACGGGCTTTAATAAGTGGGGGATGAGTTCCTCCATGGTCTCGGCCATGATTCTGGGGGACCTGCTCTTGGAGCGGGAAAACCCCTATGCCAAAGTCTTTTCGCCCCAGCGCAGCAGTATGCACCCTCAGCTTTTGCTGAACGCCCTGCACGCGGTGGGAAATCTTCTCACGCCCACCCGGCCCCGCTGCCCCCACATGGGCTGCGCGCTGAAATGGAATGAGGAGGAGCAGAGCTGGGACTGCCCCTGCCACGGCTCCCGCTTCACGGCGGAGGGAGAGCTGCTGGACGGCCCCGCCACCGGCGATTTAAAAAAGCAAAAACACTGATACACAAAAGACCGCGTTCCTTCATATACTTACTATGGTAAGGAGGACGTTTTCTATGCAATGTAATCAGGACTATGTGGTGGACTCGTTAGAGCTGCACCTGTTCTTTGCCCGCATCATGAAAGAACACTCCCTGTTTCTGAAAGCGGGTTTTACGCCAACCGGGGCGGCTTATGCCAGGGAGAGCGAGCTGTTTCTGCGCCGCTTTGAGGCGATCCTCTCCCGGGCCATCTCTCTGAGCAATGCTATTGTCCGCCGCTGCGTGCTGGACAGCGGCGAGGTTTTCACCCGCTTCACCGACCGGGCCGAGTGCCAGACCCAGCGCCTGACCGGCATCGCCATTGACCGGCAGCTGACCGCCCGGGCCATGTGCCTCAGCGGCAGCGACTGCGGGGCGGAGCTGTGCATCTCCCCCAGACTGGCCTCTCAGGTGCGCCGACTGAACCGGGACGCCCTTGCCCAGGTGGAGGGCCTGATCTCCCTTAAGGAGCGCATTTTAAAACAGGTCAGCGCCTGCTGCCTCTTCACAGTCAATTACCCCCTGCTCGTCGAGCACATCCTGCGGGAGGCGAAGCTCTACCGCTCCCGGCTCCGTCAGCTGGAGGGCATGAAGGACTGCGATTGCCCGGACGGCTGCGGAGACGAGGAGTTCTGGAACCGGATCATGATGGAGCACGCCCTGTTTATCCGTGGACTGCTGGACCCCTGTGAGGAGACGCTGATCGCCTCTGCCGACGGCTTTGCCGGAGATTACAAGCGCCTGCTGGAAGGCTCAGGCCGGGGCGGCGCGGAGGAGCTGACCCGGAAATTCCGGGATTTCAAGGCTGCGGGGACCGAGGGAATAGAGGAGTGCAAAATTCGCTCGATTATCCTGCCGCTGCTGGCCGACCATGTGCTGCGGGAGGCAAACCATTATCTGAGGATCATGGGCGGATGAAACGGAGCGCCTGGGAAAACGGGCGGTCACGCAGGGCCGCCCCTACGTTACCACCGGAAGTCGGGCAGAAACCGTAGGGGCCGCCCTGTGTGGCGGCCCGCGAAAAGACGCACCTAAACTAACCTGTCATTCTGAACCGCGAAGCGGTGAAGAATGACAGCTTTTTTGCGTCCTGTAAGGGACAAGCTGCTACAAAGATTGAAACTATCATGGACAGCCCGGGCGGAATTGTTCATTTACTTTTTCTTTTCTGTATGTTAAAATTATTGCAGTTAATTCCATACACAACGGACGACAGCCGGATCAAGCGTCGCCGTAAAATAAAAAAGAAAGGAAGAAATGCATGGACCAAAAGTATAATGCCCTGTTTACCCCGTGGAAGATCGGCAATGTGGAAATCAAAAACCGCCTTGTCCAGTGCTCCATGGGCGGCACCTCCCTGTTCGGCTGGATGGAGCCCAACCACTTCGATAAGGAGGCGGCCTACTTCCTGCTCAACAGAGCCCAGGACGGCGTGGGCCTGATCCTGCCCGGCATGCAGTGCGTCCGTGACCCGCTGGGCATCCCCGGCAGAAAGTGGCTGTATCAGAACGACCAGATGTTCAAGGAACTGAAGGAGTACATGGTGGAGTTCCACAAGACCGGAGCAAAGCTGTTCATTCAGCTGGCTGCCGGCATGGGCCGCTCCATGGCCATCAACGGCTGGATGACCACCCTGGCCAAGAGCGACCTGCTCAACAAGATCGCAAGCCCCATCGTGGACGTGCAGTATATCTGCGCCTCCGCTTCCGAGACCCCCAACCGCTGGGCGGAGGATGTGACCTCCCGTCCCCTCACCGTGTCTGAAATCCGGGAGATGGTGGAGGCCTTCGGCAAGACCGCCAAGAGGCTGCGCGAGGCCGGCGTTGACGGCGTTGAGATCCACGCTGTCCATGAGGGCTATCTGCTGGACCAGTTCACCATGAAAAACTGGAACCACCGCACCGATATGTACGGCGGCTCCTTTGAAAACCGCTTCCGCTTCCCCGTGGAGATCGTCCAGGAGATCAAGCGCCAGGCAGGCAAGGACTTCCCCGTCTCCCTGCGTTACTCCGTCGTCTCCAAGACCAAGGCCTGGGGCAAGGGCGCCATGCCTTACGAGACCGACTTCGAGGAGTTCGGCCGCGACATGGAAGAGTCCGAGCGGGCCATCAAGTACCTGAGCGACATGGGCTACGACATGTTCAACTGCGACAACGGCACCTACGACGCCTGGTACTGGGCACATCCGCCTCAGTACATGCCCGACAACTGCAACCTTGAATATGTTGAGCATATCAAGAAGTTTACCGACAAGCCCGTGGTCTGCGCCGGCCGTATGGATCCGGTCAAGGCCGCCGAGGAGATCGCCGCCGGTAAGATCGACGCAGTTGCCATCGCCCGTCAGAACCTGGTCGACCATGAGTGGGTACATAAGATCATGGAAGGCCGCCAGGACGAAATCAAGCCCTGCATCCGCTGCCACAACGGCTGCTTCAACTTTGCCAAGTACAAGGGAACCTCCAACCTGCAGCGGCTGGACGACTCCCTGCACCTTGCCCGCTGCGCCCTGAACCCCACCACCATGCAGCACAACCGCTATAAGATCGTCCCCACCAAGAAGCCCAAGAAGGTGGCTATCATCGGCGGCGGCATCGGCGGCATGGAGGGCGCTCTGGTGCTGACCCAGCGGGGCCACAAGCCCGTCATCTTTGAAAAAGCCGGCGAGCTGGGCGGCCTGTTCATCACCGCCTCTGCCATGAGCTTCAAGGAGAACGACCGCGAGCTGATCCAGTGGTACCGCAGAGAGATCGCAAAGCAGGGCATCGAAGTCCACCTGAACACCGAGGTCAACGACCTTGGCACGCTGAGGGGCTTTGACGAGGTCATTGTGGCCACCGGCTCTGTGCCCAGAACCATGCCCACCATCCCCGGCTTCGACAAGTGCCTGAACTTCACCGAGCTTCTGGTGGACAAGGTGGAGACCGGCGACAAGGTGCTGTTCATCGGCGGCGGCCAGTCCTCCTGCGAGGCGGCCTACGACCTGATCCTCCAGGGCAAGCACCCCATCATCGTGGAGTACGCCTGCGACCTGATCGCGGCCCAGGCCACCTGCCTGGCCAACACCTCCTTCCTCCGTGACGCCATGGAGTACCACAAGGTACCCGTGTATCTGGAGTCCACCGTCACCGAGATCCGGGACGGCTCCGTCACCGTGAAGAACGTGAAGACCGGCGAGACCTTCGACGTGGAGTGCGACAACGTGGTCAACGGTATCGGCTTTGTCCCCACCCCCGTGGGCGGCAAGAACAGCAAGGCCTACCGCGTAGGCGACTGCGTGGCCATCGGCAACCTGCGTACCGTCATCTGGCGCGCATGGGACGTCTGCATGAAGATTTAAAATATAAGAAAAAAGGAAAAGGACGGCCCGAAAGGGCCGTCCCTTTTTCACTTTTGAGCACAGACCGAACCAGAACCGCAGGGACTTCACAGGATACAGAATTCCTGATCTCATACTATTCTTCAATAAAACCATTTATTTTTTGGCGGTCAGAATTGCGCCAACCTTCGTTGTATTCCTTACAAATATATATCCATTATTCGCTGCGGAAAGCGCCTCGTCTGACACAATTCTGCCTCGCAAAAATTCTAAAGCGTTTACCGGAGAATAGTATAACCAAACTAAGAGCTGACTGCGTTTTTCCTCCAATGGTAAAAAAGAATAAAGGCCGCTCATATTTCCACTGTACTGGTGGCGATATTTTGGCAGAAGGCGGCGTCATGCTCCACAAAAAGCAAAGTGGGCTGATATTCCGTCAGCAGCCGCTCGATCTGCATACGGGAGATCACATCAATGTAATTCAGCGGCTCGTCCCAGACGTAGAGATGGGCCGGTATACAGAGACTTGCGGCGATAAGTACCTTTTTCTTCTGTCCGGCACTGAGCCGGGACAGATCCTTGTCATAAAGCGCTTTGGAAAAGTCCAGATCGTGGAGGATGGCTTTGAACAGGCTCTCGTCTATGCCCTGAGCCTTCGCGTATTCCCGCATACCGCCGCTCAGGCGAGTGCTGTCCTGGGGCACACAGGAGATGACCAGCCCGCCGCCGACGCGCAGTTCTCCGCTGTAGGGGATATCCTCCCCACAGATCAGCTTTAATATGCTGGATTTGCCGCTGCCATTGCCGCCGCGAAGGGCCAGCCTGTCGCCCCGGCAGAGCGTGAAGCCCACCCCGGCGCAGACCGGTCCGTTCCCGTAGTCCACGGCCAGATTCCTGCACTCGATCAGCTTTTCCGCGCGATAGGTAAGCGGGGATAGTTTCAGGGGCATGGCCCGCTCCACATCTTTCAGCAGAGCGGATTTTTCCTCAATGGCGCTTTGCCTCCGGGCCTCGATGGCTTTGGCCCGCTGCATGGATTTTTTCGCTTTTGCCGCCTCGTAGGGGCGGCGGCCCAGGCTTTTCTCTGTCTTTGAAGGGTCAAATCCGATCTTGCGGCTCTCTGCCCTGTTGGCCCAGTCCGCCTTCTCCCGGGCGGTGTTTTGCAGTCGCTTGATTTCACGGTTCAGTTTTTCATTTTCCGCAAGCTCGAATTGGTCCTGCAACTCCTTATTGTGAAGCCAAGTGGAGAAATTGCCTTTTGTTACCTCAATGCTGTTTTTGTTGATGGACAGGATGTGATCTACACAGCCATCCAGAAAGGCCCGGTCATGGGAGATCAGGAGAAAGCCCTTCTTGCCTTTCAGATAGCGGCTGACGGAGCGCCGCCCGTCCATGTCCAGGTGGTTGGTGGGCTCGTCAATGAGCAGAAATTCATTCTCCCGCAGAAACAGCCCTGCCAGCATCAGCTTGGTTCGCTCCCCGTTGGAGAGCGTGGAAAAGGGACGGCCCAGCGCCTCTTCATCCACACCCAACAGGGACAGTTCCCGCTCAAGCTGCCAGTCCTGAGCCTCCGGGCAAAGCTGCGACAGTATCTCCCGCCCGCTCCGGGTGAGATCAGAAACAGGGAAGGGGAAGTAGTCGAATTTCACAGGGGAACTTATCCGCCCCTGATATGGAAGCTCTCCCAGCAACAGGCGGCAGAGGGTGGTTTTGCCTCTGCCGTTTCGGCCGGTGAGACCAAGTTTCCAGTCCGTGTCAAAACGGAACGAAACATGGTCGAAGATCATGTCGTAGCTGCCGTCATAGAAAAAAGAAAGGTCGTTGATTTCAATTTGTGCCATGCTTGTGTCCTCCATAAAAGAAAATCGGCCGCAGGAAAATTGCTCCCACAGCCGAAAAAGGACAAGCTATGCCGGTAAAAAGGGTGAAAAGAGCAGCATTTTCCCGCAATCAGGCACAACTTATCTGGCAGGGCGTCCCTGCCGGATAGATTTTGTTATGCCGGTGTTACCTGCGGGAAATGATCATCCTTTCACCTCAAATCTATAATGATAACGTAATTATACCATTGGCGCACCCGCCCGTCAATCATGCCGTCATTTATTTTTGTCTCCGGGTTTGAAGAGCAGAGCCACGATCAGGCCGAAGAACACCGCCGCGCAGATGCCGCCGGCGGCGGCGGTAAAGCCGCCGGTGAAGGCGCCCAGCAGCCCGCTTTCGGCTACGGCCTTTTTCACACCCTTAGCCAGCAGATTGCCGAAGCCCGTCAGAGGCACTGTGGCCCCCGCCCCGGCCCAGTCCGCCAGAGGCTGGTATACGCCTACGGCCCCCAGCACCACGCCTAAAACCACATACAGCGTCAGAATCCGCGCCGGGGTCAGCTTGGTGTAGTCGATGAGCAGCTGACCGAAAACGCACAGCGCCCCGCCCACGGCAAAGGCCTTGATATATTCAAACAACATTTCCATTTCAAACCCCGCTTTCTATGGCTACCGCGTGGCAAATCCCCGGAATACTGTCCCCCTGCTGGGCGCTGGTGGGGGACATCAGCGCGCCGGTAGCCGCCACCAGCACCCGCTGCCATACGCCCTTGTTCATGGCCTCCAAAATATGCCCGCCCAGCACCGAGGCACAGCAGCCGCAGCCGGAACCGCCGCAGCCCACGTTCTGGGTGTTCAAATCGAACATGAGCACCCCGCAGTCCATATACCGGGCGTCCAGCTCCACCCCATCGGCCCGGAAGAGAGCCTGCAGAATGTCGTGGCCCTGGGCACCCAGGTCGCCGGTAAAGATGGCGTCATAGTAGTTGGGACTGCGCCCGGTCTCGGTGAAGTGGGCCTTCAGCGTCTCATAGGCGGCGGGAGCCATGGCGCTGCCCATGGAATTGGCGTCCTTGATCCCCGCGTCAACGATCATCCCGGTGGTGACGTGGGTGATTTTCGGCCCCTGGCCCCCGGCGGCAAGGATCACCGCCCCGGCCCCCGTCACCGTCCACTGGGCGGTGGGGGTGCGCTGGCCACCGTATTCCAGCGGGAAGCGGAACTGCCGCTCCGCCGAGCAGAAATGGGAGCCGGTGAGGGCGCAGGCCTTTGCGGCAAAGCCCCCGTCGATCACCATGGCCGCCAGACCCAGGGACTCCGCCATGGTGGAGCAGGCCCCGTACACGCCCATGTAGGGCGCTTTGCAGTCCTTCATGGCAAAGGCGGAGCTGACGCACTGGTTCAAAAGGTCCCCGGAGAAAATGTAGTCCAGATTCTCCGGCGCAAGCTCCGCCTTGCCGCAGGCGATCTGAAAGCATTGCTTGATCATGTGGCTCTCCGCCTTCTCCCAGGACTTCTCGCCGAAATAGGAGTCGTCGGAGATGTAGTCAAAGCAGCCCTTCAGCGGCCCTTCGCCCTCCTTCTGCCCCACAACACCGGCGTAGCCGATCACCGCAGGCGGCGTGGACAGCATCACCGTCTGCCTGCCAAGTCTTATTCCCATGGTTAAAACCTCGTTTCCCAATGATATGGGAATATCTTTCCCATGAAATGAAAAAAATATGACAGGCATATTGACAAATACCCCAGGGGGGTATAATATACAGATACCCCCTGGGGGTATATTATGACAAAAGGAGCCGCTTATGGAACAAAAGGAGTGTTGCTGCTGCAGCGGCAGAACCAAGGAGCGGAGCGCGGAGGAAGTGAAAAAGCTCATCCACCGCCTGAACCGCATTGAGGGGCAGATCCGGGGCATCCGGGGCATGTTGGAGAAAAACGCCTATTGTGTGGATATTCTGGGGCAGGTCTCCGCCGCCAACGCCGCGCTGAATGCCTTTGGAAAGGAGCTGCTGGCGGAGCATATCCGCACCTGCGTTGCGCAGGATATCAGAGAGGGCAGGGACGAGACCATCGAGGAGCTGGTGAACACCCTGCAAAAGATGATGAAATAGGTTCCGGGAGGAAAAGAATGAAGCAATATAACGTAACGGGCATGAGCTGCGCGGCCTGCAGCGCCCGGGTGGAAAAGGCGGTGTCCAAGGTGCCGGGCGTGACTTCCTGCTCCGTCAGCCTGCTGACCAACTCCATGGGCGTGGAGGGCACGGCTGCGCCGGCTGAGATCATCGCCGCTGTGGAGGAGGCGGGCTACGGGGCCAGTGAGAAGGGCGCCGCCGCCGCAAAAGAAAGCAGTGCGGACAGGGAGGAGGCCCTGAAGGACAGGGAGACTCCGCTGTTAAAGCGCCGCCTGATCTGGTCGGTGGGCTTTCTGCTGATTCTGATGTATTTATCCATGGGCCATATGATGTGGGGCTGGCCGCTGCCGCCCTTTTATACCGATAACCACGTGGCCATGGGGCTGACCCAGCTTCTGCTTACGGTGATCATCATGGTGATCAACCAGAAGTTTTTTATCAGCGGCTTTAAGAGCCTGTGGCACCGGGCCCCCAACATGGACACCCTGGTGGCCCTGGGCTCTGCCGCCGCCTTTGTCTACAGCACCTACGCCCTCTTCACCATGACTGACGCCCAGGTGAAGGGCGACATGGACGCCGTGATGGACTACATGATGGAGTTTTACTTCGAGTCCGCCGCCATGATCCTGACGCTGATCACCGTTGGCAAGATGCTGGAGGCCCGCTCCAAGGGCAAGACCACTGACGCGCTGAAAAGTCTGATGAAGCTTGCGCCCAAGACCGCCACGGTGGTCCGGGACGGCACGGAGACGGAAGTCCCTGTGGAGCAGGTGCGGCAGGGGGACATTTTCGTGGTCCGGCCCGGGGAAAATATCCCGGTGGACGGCGTGGTGGTGGAGGGCAGCAGTGCCGTGAACGAGGCCGCTCTCACCGGCGAGAGCATCCCGGTGGACAAGGCAGAGGGGGACACAGTCTCCGCCGCCACGGTGAACCAGTCCGGCTTTATCCGCTGCCGGGCCACCCGTGTGGGGGAGGACACCACCCTTTCCCAGATCATCCGCATGGTCAGCGACGCGGCGGCCACCAAGGCCCCCATCGCCAAAGTGGCAGACAAGGTGTCCGGCGTGTTCGTCCCGGCGGTCATCGCCATCGCTCTGGTGACTACCGCCGTGTGGCTGCTGCTGGGCCGGGGCCTGGGCTTTGCTCTGGCCCGGGGCATCTCGGTGCTGGTCATCAGCTGCCCCTGCGCCCTGGGTCTTGCCACGCCGGTGGCCATCATGGTAGGCAGCGGCATGGGCGCGAAAAACGGCATCTTATTTAAAACCGCCGTCACCCTGGAGGAGACGGGCAAGGCGGAAACCGTGGTGCTGGACAAGACCGGCACCATCACCGTGGGCGAGCCCCGGGTGACGGATATTCTTCCCGCTGGGGAATTGAGCCAGGAAGAGCTGCTGAAGCTGGCCGCCGCATTGGAAAAGAAGAGCGAACATCCGCTGGCAAAGGCCGTGCTGCTGGCGGCGGAGGAGCGGCAGACGGAGCCGGAAGAGGTCACGGATTTCCAGGCCCTGCCCGGCAACGGGCTTACGGCCTCTCTTCACGGGGAAGAGCTGTGCGGCGGAAACCTGAAATTCATCAGCTCCCGGACCCAGGTGCCCGAGAGCCTGAAAAAGCAGGCCGAAGAGCTGGCAGAGCAGGGCAAGACCCCGCTGTTTTTCAGCCGGGGCGGCCAGCTTTGCGGCATTATCGCCGTGGCGGACCTGATCCGGGAGGACAGCCCCGGCGCGGTGCGTGCGCTTCAGAATATGGGCTTGCGGGTGGTCATGCTCACCGGCGACAATGAGCGCACCGCCAAAGCCATCGGCCGCCAGGCCGGTGTGGACCAGGTGATCGCCGGGGTCCTGCCAGACGGGAAGGAGAGTGTGGTGCGCCGCTTCAAGGAGCAGGGCAAGGTCATCATGGTGGGCGACGGCATCAACGACGCCCCGGCCCTGACCAGGGCGGACATCGGCATCGCCATCGGCGCGGGCGCGGACGTGGCCGTGGACGCGGCGGATCTGGTGCTGGTGAAAAGCCGCCTGTCCGATGTGCCCGCCGCCATCAGGCTCAGCCGGGCCACCCTGCGGAACATCCATCAGAACCTGTTCTGGGCCTTCTTCTATAACAGCATCGGCATCCCGCTGGCGGCGGGTGTGTTCATCCCTCTGGGCCTGACATTGAACCCCATGTTCGCCGCCGCCGCCATGAGTCTCAGCAGCTTCTGTGTGGTGTCCAACGCCCTCAGACTGAACCTGTTTGATCTGCAAAGCCCGAAAAAAGACAGAAAAATCAAAAGAAAACACAAGGAGGAAAAGAAAACCATGGAAAAGACGTTGAAAATTGAAGGTATGATGTGCTCACATTGTGAAGCCCGGGTAAAGAAGGCCCTCGAAGCCCTGCCCGAGGTGGAGCAGGCCGCCGTCAGCCACCAGGCCGGCACCGCCGTGGTCACCCTGAAAAGCCCGGTAGCCGACGAGGTGCTGAAAAAGGCCGTGGAAGATCAGGACTATACTGTGCTCTCCGTGGGCTGAGGAAGCAAACAGATATACCGACCATGCGGGCGGCCACGCAGTGCGGCGGCCCGCTCGAGATGACAGCTTTTTTGAAAATGATTAAAGGCTTGCCAAACGGCAAGCCTTTAATCATTTTCAGCAGCTATTCTTAATTGATAAAATTCCCTAAGCCATTCTGGGAGAACATCTTCAGAATTACTGAGCTTTTTCAGCGTCCTTTTTCCCACACGCCGGTCTGAAATGGCAAACATTCTGACGATCGGATCCGAAGAGGAGAGGCTTTCCTGAATGCTTTGATTGCGGTATTGTTCAAGCGCATGGCAAAATTCCTCGTCGGTATACTCCGTTCTTTCACGTAACGGCAGGCGACGAAGCGTTTCCCAAAAGCCAGCCCAATACTCCGCGGTGCCTACGGGACATTCGCAGCCGCATACAGCGGAAAGACCGTTGTTGATAAAATAGGTGTTGACGGTTTCCCAGGAAAATTGCTTTACTGGCCTTCCGTCAATATAGACTTCAAAGATCCTGCAGCCGTCCATGCCAATATAAGACGTACAGTTGTACCGGACACGCCCTTTCAGGCAGTCTGCCAGCATTTCCTGTTCAAGATACTTGCGCATACCGCTCCATGAAGCTAAAATTTTGCCCATACAGCCCTCCAAAACATTTGTTTACATTCTATCACCAGCTGCTGTAAAAGTAAATATTGCTGCTGAGGAACCTGCGGAAACAAACAGAGATGCCCCTCCTTGTAAAACAGCTGTGGCCTCGGGGATATTTGCCCAAAATTTGGCTATACTACGCTGTGTGAAAAACAGGAAAGGACCGCCCAAAGGGGTGCTGTACCATGGAAAATAAGAAACAGGAAGAGCTTTATGACGCCGTGATCATCGGCAGCGGTCCGGCAGGGCTTTCCGCCGCCATCTATCTGGCCCGGGCCGACTGCCGGGTGCTGGTGCTGGAAAAGGAGCGCCTGGGCGGGCAGATCGCCCTCAGCGCGGAGGTGGCCAATTACCCCGGCGTCCTCAGTACCGGCGGGACGGAGCTGACGGAGATCATGCGCCGTCAGGCGGAGAGCTTCGGCGCGGAATTTCTTGCCGCGGAGGCCAAGGGACTGAAACTTAAGGGGGAGGTGAAAACCGTCCTCACCGATCAGGGCTCTGTCGGATGCTTCGGCGTCCTTGTGGCAACAGGGGCCCGGCCCCGAAGCGTGGGCTTTCAGGGCGAGGAGGAATTTAAGGGCCGGGGCGTCTCCGCCTGCGCCGTCTGCGACGGGGAACTTTTCACCGGCAAGCCGGTCTTTGTCATCGGCGGCGGCTACGCCGCGGCGGAAGAGAGCGTGTTTCTGGCCCGCTTTGCCAGCCATGTGACCGTTTTGATGCGGGGCGAGGATTTCTCCTGCGCCGAAACGCTGGCTGATAAGGCCCGAAACCACGAGAAGATCAGCGTGATCACCGGCGTGCAGGTGGAGTCGGTCTCCGGTACAGACCGGGGCCTGAACGCCATCCGCTGGCGAAACCGGAAGACCGGGGAAGCGACCGAGTATCGGACGGCGGAAGGGGAGGGCCTGGGCCTTTTCGTCTTCGCCGGGGTTGAGCCGGAGTCCGGCCTGCTCCGGGGGCTTACGGCGCTGGATGAGCGGGGCTATGTCCTCACCGACCGGCAGCAGAAGACCGATATCGACGGCCTGTACGCCGCCGGAGACGTATGCGCCAAGGAACTGCGCCAGGTGGTGACTGCCGTCAGCGACGGGGCCGTGGCGGCAACTTCGCTGGAAAAATACGCCGCCGCCATGGAGGAAAAGACCGGACTGCATCCCAAAAGGCCCGGAAAACCGGAGAACAGCCCCTTTTCCGGGGAAACCCTTGTCCGGCTCCGGCAGCTTTTCCGGCACATGGAAAGCCCCCTCATTCTGCGGCTTTACCCGGATGAGCGCCCGGCCTCCCGGGAGCTTGCGCGCTGTATGCAGGGCCTTGCCGCCCAGACGGATAAGCTCCGGGTGGAGACGGCCAAAGACCCAACGGCGGAGACGGAGCGCCCCTGCGTCCGCGTCCTGCGCACCGACGGCAGCGAAACGGGCCTGGCCTTTCATGGCGTGCCGGGCGGGCATGAGTTTTCCGCCTTCGTGGCAGGTCTCTATAACGCCGCCGGGCCGGGGCAGGAGCTGGACGAGGAGACGGAGCGGCAGATCAGCGCCATCACCCGGCCGGTCAACATGCAGATTTTAGTCACCCTCTCCTGCGGCCTGTGCCCGGATATGGTGACGGCCGCCCAGCGCATCGCCGCCGCCAATGAGAAGGTCCGGGCGGAGGTCTATGACATCAGCCTGTTCCCGGCGCTGAAAGAGAAGTACCGGGTGATGAGCGTGCCCTGCCTGATCATCGGCGGGGAGCAGGCCGCCGTGGGCAAAAAGAGCCTGCGCCAGCTGCTGGAGCTGATCGCCCACTATTCGTAAGATGAAAAAAACCGGTATCCGTGAAAAACGGATACCGGAAATTTTTTTGCAACCAAACTGCTCCTTTTGTCGTATATTGTAATAGAAAGCATATGACAAAGGAGGACAGGCATGGAGGATCAAGCCATAGTGGAGCTGTACTGGCAGCGCTCCGACCGGGCCATCGCGGAGACGGAGCAGAAGTATGGCCGGTATTGCCATAAAATCGCCTGGAATATCTGCATGAACTGCCAGGACGCGGAGGAGTGCGTAAACGACACCTGGTTTCGCGCCTGGAACCTGATGCCGGACAAGCGTCCGGCGGCGCTGCCCGGATTTCTGGGCGGCATAACCAGAAATCTGGCCATTGACCGGTATAAGACAAAAAACAGAAAAAAGCGGGGCGGCGGAGAGACGGAGCTGGCCCTGGAGGAGCTGTCGGACTGCATCCCGGCCGCGCTGGACACGGAGCGGAGCTTTGAACAGCGGGAGTTTCAGCGGGCCATCGGCAGCTTCGTGGAGAGCCTTTCGGAAACGGAACAGCAGGTCTTTACCGCCCGTTACTATTTTCTGGCCCCGGTGGCGGAGATCGGGGAAAAGCTGCATTTCAGCCAGAGCAAGACAAAAAGTATGCTGCTTCGCTTACGGCGGAGACTCAGCTGTTATTTACAGGAGGAAGGACTATGGTAGACGCGTATTTTCTCCTCCTTGCCATGAACGGCATCAAGGAGGAACAGATCAGCGCCGCCCGGGCGCTTTTGGAGGGCGGAGCAAAGCCCCGGCGTTTTAGATCTGGCGCGAGGCGCGCCCTTTTGATCGCCGCCGTGCTTGTGGGACTGTTGGCGGTCACGGCCTGTTCCGCCATCCTCTTCTCCATGAGCCAGCGCAGGGCTGAACCGGAAGAGCGCTTCGCGGTCAGCTTCCGAAGCGGTGAGCAGCTGGTCACGGGCCAGTGGCAGGCGGGACTGGTGCTGGAATTTCAGGGGGCGGAGGAGTGCGCCGCCGTGCATTTTAAGCCCGGATGGCTGCCCTTTCCGGTGGAGAAGAACCACCCCTACCCCATAGAGGAGGGCTGGTATACCACGCTGGTGTCCGAGCATGTGCCGGACGCGGAGCGCCCGGAGGACTTGCAGGGAAAGACCCAGGCTTTCATGGCCACGGTGTACTATGCGCCCCAGTTTGCCGGCGGCGCGCTGCTAATTCTTGACCAGAGCCCCGGACAGGTGGAAGAGGAGACCTGGGGCGCTTTGCAGGTGCTGAAATACCACACTGCACATACGGACCCGGAGGGCCGGGAGCAGGAAAATAATTATCTCATTCTCTTCAGCCCGGCGGAGGGCTGGATCATCGCCGTCCGGGGTCGGGCGGATATGGAGACGCTGGAGCACATTGCCCGGGAGCTGCAGGTGGAGCCCACGGGGGAGACGGTAAAGTCCTCAGATTTTCAGAACAAATACGCCTTTATGGATGTGGTGGTGGGATAATGAAAAAGAGAAGAATTTTTGTACTGCTTCTGGCGGCAGCGCTTCTGCTTTCCGCATGCGCCACCCCAAAAGAAGCGGAGAACGCCGGTGAGCAGGAGGAAAAAAGCCTGGCCGGCGGCAGCTTTATTCTTCAAAAGGCACCCGTACCGGAAAAAACACTGTGGGCCGCCTGCGTGGACGGGGTGTTCTATACCGTTTCGGAGGAGTTTTCCGGCGACATTGTCTATCATCTCCGGCGGGACGGGACGGAAATTTACGCCCTGCCCGGCTTATTCTATGCCGCCGCAGCCGCACCGGAGGGGATCTGGCTGCTGGAAAACCGTTATGACGGCGAGAACCGCTATGTGCTCACGCTGATTTCCACCGGGGGCGACACGCTTTGCAGCCTGGACCTGAGCGCCGCGTGGAGCGGGCAAAGCTTTTCTCACTTTCTGCTGTGCTGCGCGGGCAGACTGCTTCTGCTCACGGAGGAGGCGGAGCTGCTGGCCCTCAGCCCAACAGGGGAGCGGCTGTACACAGCCGCCTTACCGGACAGCCAGAGCTATCCGGTAGCCGCCGGGAGCGGACAGGTCTATGCCGTGCAGGAGACCGGCGGCGGAAGCCTCCTGTATCAAATCGACGGGGAGAGCGGGGAACTGACGCCGGCTTTTTCCTGCGGCGAGGGAGAGATTTTCAACGGCAGCGGGGGTGCTTTTCTGCTTTTATCGGCGGAGGACGGCCTGTACGCTCTGGAGGAGGACGGCGGCAGCCGCCCGCTGGTGATCTGGGCGGAATGCGGTCTCAGCCCAGGCAGACTGTACGGCGCGGAGAGCAGCGGCGAGGGCGGCTGGCTCATCGCTTCCGCCTCTGGTCTGGGGCTGCTCTGCCCGGTGGACCCGTCGGCGCTGAAGCCAAAGACAGAGCTTATCCTTGCCACGGTCTCCCCGGACAGCAGACTGCAAAGCATGGCTGCCGCCTTCAATTACGCAAGCGAGGACTATGTGGTGACCGTTGTGGATTACAGCGACGGGGGCGCTTTGGACGCTGAGACAGCAAAGAAAAAGCTGAATACGGAGATCATCAGCGGGAAAGGCCCGGACATGCTCTGCTTTTCCGGCCTGTCGCCCTTTCCCTATATCCGGCAGGGGCTTCTCATGGACCTGAGCCCCTTTTTCAGCGGCGAGGAGGGGATCAGCCTTGACGATCTTGCCATAGCAAAGGCCCTGCTGAATCAGGGCGGGCTGTATTTTCTCAGCGGAGATTTCGCGCTGGAGACCATGGTGGCCCGTTATTCGGATTTTGGGGACCGCTATGGCTGGACGCTGGAGGAGTATCTGCGCCGGGAGAGCGCCCTGCCCGAAGGAGGACAGATGCTCAACAACATGACAAGGGAGACCTTCCTCCGCGCCGTCTCCGCCCGGTATCTGTCCACGGCCATCGACTGGGACGAGGGCACATGCCGCTTTGACTGCCCGGAATTTATTTCTGTTCTGGAGACTGCCGGGCGGATCTGCGAGACGCCGGAGGACACGGACAATATGAACTTTGGCTTTGGCGCTGCAAAGGTGGCGGAGGGCAGCCTTACGGCGGCAATGAGCTGGGTGGACACGGTGTGGAAGCTGGCTTTTGAGGAAAAAACGGCGGGCTGTGCCCTGAGCTTTATCGGCTGGCCCAGCCCGGAGGGGAGCTGCGGCTCGGACGTCCGGCTCAACTCCCCGGTGGGGGTGCTGAAAGGGAGCGAAAATCCGGCAGGCTGCTGGGAATTTATCCGGTTCATGCTGGAAAACAGTCAGGGGGACCTGCCTGTTTTTCTGCCACTGCTGCGCCAGCGGGTGGAGGAGGCGAAAGCCGACGAGACCCTGCCCGTCCGGATGACGGAGGAGGACGCCCGGCGGCTCTATGGCCTGCTGTCCGCGGTGGAAAACACCGCGATATATGACGAGACAGTGCTCTCCATTATCATGCAGGAGAGCGCGGCCTTTTTCGACGGCAGAAAAAGCGCGGCGGAAACCGCCGCGCTGATCCAGTCGAGAGTGGGAATATATGTGGCCGAACAGGGCGGATAATCAGGGGAAATTAAATCACCAGATGTCCCTGCTTTTCGGCAAGGCCTATCCTTGCGATGGTTCCGGAATTGAACTGGAGATAATCCTGCTCAACCCCGTCGCTGAAAATCACGCCGTTTTGGGGCATGGCGGAAACGATTTCAAGGCAGTTTTCCGGGCCGATCTTCCCGAAAACCATGTCCGCCCCGGTGGATATGCTGGGATAGGGCTCCCGCACGGTGAAGTAAAGGGCCTCGGATTCCCAGGTGAAATCCCTGGGAACAGAGGGGCTTGACCGAATGCCGCAATAGCGGCTGATCCCGGCCGCCCCGGCGAGGATGCTTTTCAGCCAGCCGGTGGAGCCCAGACCGGTGGACACAATGATGCCGCTGGAGCTTTGGGCCTCTTTTCTGCGGTCAAAACGGAGCTCGTACCGGGCGGAAACATGGGTTTTCTGCCCGATGAACAGATCGTTTACGCCGTAAAGCGTCTGCCCGTCGTTCAGCGTGGCCTGGGCCATGGTGATGGTCCGGACGCGTCGGCGGCCCGCACAGGTTTCCGGCACGATCTTCACCAGATCCTCCGCCGCGAAAGGCAGCAGCACGCCGTCCCAGCGCCCGGGGTCGGGATTTATGCCGATGACCGGCTGACAGGACAGGTATTTCAGAACATTGGCCACCAGACCGTCTCTTCCAACCACGATCACCAGATCCCTGTCGCCGAAAAGATAGTTGGGGATGTGGTCCCGGTCAACGATCTGCAGACGCCCATAGGTCTCCAGAAAGGAGACGGCCCTGTTTACGGAGGCGCGGTAGGTATCATGCTCCTGCTTATAATCGTCGAAATCTCCGCCGTGGTGTTCAAGATAAAACCTGACCTGACCTTCCGTGTTATACCGGCAGATCAGCTCCTCCAGACGGGTCTTCTGCGTCACGAGAACGATCTTTTGCTCCGTTTTCCTGTCCATCTTTTTTACCTCGCCTTTAAGCTCTCCAGAAGATCGGGCGTGATATTGAGCGTGCCGATCTTTTCACTGTTTGCGGCCAGCTTGTCGAAGGCCTGAGCGATCATTTTTTCCGGCTCCATATTCAGCGTGGCAAGCGCCACAAGGACTTCCGCGCCCAGTTTGCCGTAGGCCTCCATAACGGCGCTGATCCGGTAGGCTTCCGCGTCCGCGTCTTTTCTGGCGTTTTCCAGACGAAGCTCCGCCAGCTCCCTGCGTTTGCGCTCCAGCTCGATCTCGTTGTCCAGCCTGAGCTGCTCCCGGGCCGCCTGGCTTTCGGCCTCGATCCTTGCCAGCTCGTTCTCCTTTTCCAGGATCATCCGTTTTGTCTGGATCTCTGTCTCTTTGATGAGCTTTTTCTTTTCTTCCACAGAGATCTCGGTGCTCAGCTCGTTTTCCCTGATGCGGCGCTCCTGCTCGATGGAGGCGTTTCTGCGCTGGTAGAGCGCGTCGTCAGACTGCTTCAGAATGTTCTCCCGGGTTTCCGCTTCCAGCGCTCTGGCCGTCTCCTTGTTGGCGTTGATTTTCAGGATGGAAAAGCCGTTAATGCTGACGCCGAGATCACAAATCTCCGGCACGGCCTGCATTTCCTCAAGGACCAGCGCGGCCAGAGCCCGGCTGGATACTATCGCTTCCGTCAGCGAGTGGGAGCTGATATGGCTTCTGATCAGTACGGCGGCAATATTGACGATGCGCTTGGAGAGCTTTGCCATGGGCTCGTTATTGTACTTCTTCGTTTTCAGATCGACGGTGAAATCCATTGCGCCGGCGATCTTTTTATAATCCAGGATCCGGTAGCTGAGCTGCCCCTGGATCGACACCGTCTGAAAATCACGGGTGGTCTCCTCAAAAATGAAGTCTGCGTCGGTGTTGGACACGGGAACGGCGCAGGCGGAGGTGTTTCTCTCCCAATAGAAGAAAGACAGCCCTATGCCCTCCTTAACCAGTTTTCCCTTTTTGTAACGAAGAACATATTCGCTGGGCAGAAATTTCACGAACATAATCATTCCTCCTGTTTATTTTCTTTTCCTCGTGTAAAGCTTTGCCGGCCTATGCCCGGCGCCTGTTGTGTATTCCTCTGTTTCTGTCACATAATCCGCCACTTTCCGCCGGAAATTCGCAGGCAGTACGGAAATGTTGAGAATGGTCTCCTGAACTCTCTGCAAAGCCGTCAGCGTGAATTTCTCCGGGAGAAAATCGAAGATGGTCTCCAGATTCCGGGCCTCGTTTCTCAACGCGGTCAGGGCGGCGGCGATGATGCCGGCGTGGTCAAAGGCCAGAGAACCGCTGTCGAGAATGCGGAAGCTGGTTCTGCCGAAACGGCTCTCTTTTTCGGAAAGGACGGCCTTCAGCGCGATGTCGCCGCAGGTCAGATCCAGACAGTAATTCCCGTCGGCGCTCTGGGAAAACCCAATGTCGAACCATTTGGCGTCCGCCGCGTCGTCTCCGCCCATCTCCTTTACGGATTCCTCGCTGATGACGGAGGCAAAAGCGTTGGAAATGATCCAGCCTCTCGGGTCCCGGCCCACCTGGCTGAATACGCCTACCGGCATGAGCGCCGAGGGGGTCACGTTGGTCTCCTCAATGATCTCCCGCAGGGCACATTCCTCAATGGTCTCGTTGGGCAGAAGGAAGCCGCCCGGCAGGGCCCAGGAACCCTTGTAGGGATGCTCGCCGCGCTGGATCAGCAGGATAGACAGCCTGCTTTTCGGGTCCTGACGGTAGCTTCCGCCCTCTTCGCTGCGGATCATAAAGGCTACGATATCCGTTGCCACTGAGGGCCTTTCATAATCGGCGATATTGTATTTGGACAGATATTCTTTTTCTGACTGCATAGGATATCACCCTCTCTTGTTATTTACAATATGATAATATCATAAAGATAATAACAAGTCAAGTCTTTCTGGCTGTTTATCTTTTGTCAAAACCGCATTGACAGCCCGGTTTTCCCACAATATAATATCCCCGAAGGAGTGAGGGCAATGGATCGTCAGATAAAAGCCGGGAAAACCAGGATAACGGTCATCACGGACAGGCTGCTCCGCCTGGAGACGGAAAACTTTACGGAGCTTCCCAGCCAGACCGTGCTTTTCCGGGACTTTGCCGCGGCTGAGGCGGATTTTGACCTGAAGGGGGAACTGTGCGCTGTCCGGACGGCCCGGATCAACGCGGTGATCGACTGCCGCCGGGGCCGGATAAAGGAAGTCCTTTTAAGCGACGGGCGGCGGGTGACGGACTTCAAAAAAGGGAACTTGAAGGGCACGGCCCGGACCCTTGACCAATGCAACGGGGAGACGAAGCTGGAAGACGGCGTCATGTCCCGCGGCGGCGCGGCCCTCATGGACGACAGCCGCAGCCTGCTTCTGGACGGAAACCGTCTGCTTAAGCGCGCCGGAGGGCAGGATCTGTATCTTTTTGCCTACGGCGACGATTACCGGGGCGCGCTGAAAGACTTCTTTGCCCTGACGGGCCAGGTGCCGCTGGTGCCCAGATATTGTCTGGGAAACTGGTGGAGCCGCTACAAGGCCTACACCCAGGAGGAATACCGGGCGCTGATGCAGCGTTTTCTGGATAAGCAGATCCCCATCAGTGTGGCCACCATCGACATGGACTGGCACTGGGTGGATGTGATCGGGCGCTTCGGGCCGGAGGCCCGGCCCCAAATTAACAACGGCAGCTTCCGGGAGCGCTTCGATATCAAGCACAATCCGGGCTGGACCGGGTACAGCTGGAACCGGGAGCTTTTTCCCGACCACCGGGAGCTGCTCCGTTGGCTCCATGAGAAAAACATGAAAGTGACCCTGAACGTCCATCCGGCCCAGGGCATACGCTTTTTTGAGGACTGCTATGAAGAGGTCTGCCATGCGCTGGATCTTGACCCGGCGGAGCGCAGGCCCATCCCCTTTGACCTGACGGATGAGAAGTTCCGCAGGGTCTATTTTGAGCAGGTACACCGCCCCCTGGAAAAGGAGGGCGTGGACTTCTGGTGGATCGACTGGCAGCAAGGGACAAAGGCCGGAGCTGAGGGCCTGGACCCGCTGTGGCTTTTGAATCACTATCACACGCTGGACATGGAGGAAAAGGGTGAAAAGCGCCCCCTGATTTTGTCCCGGTATGGCGGCCTGGGCAGTCACCGCTATCCCCTGGGCTTCAGCGGGGACACGGTGATGTCCTGGAAGAGTCTGGCGTACCAGCCCTACTTCACGGCCAACGCCGCCAACGCCGGCTACACCTGGTGGAGCCACGACATCGGCGGGCACATGCTGGGCGTGCAGGACGAGCAGCTCTATCTGCGCTGGCTGCAATTCGGGGTGTTCAGCCCCATCAACCGGCTCCACTCCACCAGCTGCGAGTACATGGGCAAGGAGCCCTGGAAGCAGTCTCCCGCCACGGAGGCGGCGGCCAGCGAGTTTCTCCGCCTGCGCCACCGGCTGATCCCCTATCTCTACGCCTGCAACTATTTCACCCACAAGGAGGGCGTCCCCCTCTGCGAGCCCATGTATTATGAATGGAAAGACCAGGCGGCCTATCAGGTGCCGAACCAGTACCGCTTCGGCCCGGCCCTGATCGCCGCCCCCGTCACAAAGCCCCTGGACAAGTTGACGCTGCTGGCCGATGTGAAGGTCTGGCTGCCGGAGGGCCGCTGGACGGACATTTTCAATGGCCGGATCTATGAGGGGAACAGGACTCTTACCATGTACCGGGACATGAGCTCCATCCCCGTTCTGGCCAGGGCCGGGGCCATCCTGCCCCTGTACGCAGACGGACGGGATAACAGCCTCGACCCGGCCCAGCCCCATGAGATCTGGATCTACCGGGGAGACGGGCGCTTTGACTGGTACGAGGACGACGGGGAGAGCAAGGCTTACCGCGACGGGCAGTGGTGCCTGACCCATATGGAAGTCAGGGAGGAGGGGAGCACGCTCCGCTTTACCATGGAGACGGAGCGGGGCGCGGCGGACTATCCGCTGCCCCGGCGAAAACTGACCCTGCGCTTTCGGGATGTGGAAGAGGCCGCGGCTTTTGTCAACGGCCAGGCGGCGGAGCTGAAATCCATACTGACAGACAACGGGCAGCGGGAATGTGCTCTGGAGCTGTGGTCCGAAGGCCAGGCACTGACCGTGGAGCTTCAGGACGTGAAGGTCCGGGAGAATCTGCCCCTGGAGGAAGAGGCGGTGCGGCTCATCACCAAATACCAGATGTCCAACACCCGCAAAAATTCCGGCGCGCTGAAGGAAGCTCTGGGCCATTTTGACCAGTCGGGCATATTGCCTGAGCGGCTGGACGGGCCCATAGAAGAATTGCGCGCCATGAAAAGACCATAAGACATGAATGATCCCTGCGATTTTCAGTAAATCGCAGGGATCATTCTATCCGGGAACCGCAGTAGGGACAATATTCTTCATATCGGATGGGTGCGATCCGCAATGGCCTTTTGCAGAAGGGACAGCGGTTTTTCCACGCGATAAGGATCAGGTCAGTCGCCAGAACAGCGAAGCTGATCAGAACCAGAGCGGCGGAATGCAGGCTCAGCCCGATCAAGGCAGCAACGCAGGACAAAATGCCAACGATCCGGCAGAATGTCCGAAACAGAGCGAATTTGCTCATCTTCTTCACCTCTTTTCTGTACCCAAAGGAGTATAGCGCCGCTGTGTAAAGTTTTCTGCCATGGAAATGAAAAATTTGCTTCAAAGGCGGACACGCCGCAATTAATGCGGCGTGTCCGAAATACGGTTTTATTTTCTCCTGACGGGATAGCAGACCTCGGTCACAAACTCACTGGGGTCCTGGGTTTCATAGGGGCTGACATGGTAGATGTTGAAGGCGGGGCCCTCAAATTCATAGCCGTTGTCCCGGACCCAGTTAGCCACGGCGGCCATAATGTCGTTCATCTGCTCGTAGGAGCCCCGGCAGGTGGCGGAAGCGACGGTGACTTCCGGCGATGTTTTCCACCTTGATTTTTTCTTCTTCCTGTACCGGGTGCAGCCGCTCCGATTCCGCAAACATCTTCCGGGACGCGACCATGTCCTCGCCTGCTTTGGCTTCCGCCTGGATCATCTGCCAGTACTGAGGATGGCGATAGGCACAGGGCAGGTACGGCAGCGGCTGGCCGCCCAGGGTGACGGTGGATTCCCCGTCCGCCGGGCGCTCCTTCATGCCGTCTTTTCCGTCCCGCACAAAGCCCTCTATAATAAAATCGCAGGGCGTCATGGCGATGGTGAGGGTAATTTCGGGATAATGGGAAGCGGCGGCAAGAGCCAGCATCCCCGTGGTGGAGGCCCCCACAATGCCGATTTTCCGGTTTCCTTTCTGCCGGATCACCGCGATGGCTTTCTCAAAACGCTCCAAAGGATAGCTGTGGTGGCCGTAATCCTTTTTGGACGGAGCCATCGTCATCACATTGCAGTTTCGGCCCTGAAGCCATTTCGCGCCGGAAACCGCCATCCGGTCGTCAATATCATCCCCCAGCAGAGCGATCATACACCGGTCTGTCTCCTTCGGGTTTTAAAAATAGGCGCCGAAAAAGCCGTCCTTCTCCACACTGAATCGTTCTTTGCTGATTTTCATCTTCTTATTCTCTTTTCCTACCGCCGGGGAAAGGGTATTCTCTTGAATTAGCGGGCACTAACTATCGTTCAGATATATTATACAGGATTTTCCCCTTTCCCGATAGTCGGTTTCTTCAGCGGAATGTGTCTGATTTATAGGTTGTAAAATACCGCCGTGGTTTTCTCACCACGGCGGTTTGGATTTCTGTATTATTCACTCTGTTCCAGCCTGACGGCCAGGGCGTTCTTTCAGATTTCCGGACTGCTGGGAATGATAATGGCGGCGATGATGTAAGCCAGTATGCCGCTGCCGCCCAGGGCGCAGAACAGCACCCAGCCCAGCCGGACCAGTGTGGCGTCGATGCCGAAAAACTCGGCGATGCCGCCGCAGACACCCTCGATCATTTTGTTCTCATTGGATTTGTACAGTTTCTTATTCATGTTTTGCATCCTCCTTATCTTCTTTCCTGTTCCCGGCCAGCCGGAAATGAAGGGCGGCAGAGAACAGGCCCAGGGCTGCTGCCCAGTAAATTCCGCCGAGGGGAAGTCTCCCCAGCAGCGCCATCATTAAGCCGCAAAGGCTCATCAATCCCCCGGAAAGACACAGCATCCGGGAAGTAAAATAATTATCCATCATCGGTTTTCTCCTCCGTTATGTTTTCTGACTGGGTCAGCCAGATTGTGGTTTCCTCCGTCCCGGTCTTAAGGATGACCTGCTTGATCTCTCCCTTTACCGGGATGGTGACGGTAAAGTCTCCGGTCACCAAAGAGCCGAACACCGCGCTGAAGCGAAAACCCACATAGAGCGTCCCGTTTTGCTCCCGGCTGATACAGCCGCAGAAACCCTCCGGGAATGAGCCGGGGTAAAAGCCTGTGATCTGCACGGCCTGGTCGCTTACCTCCACGGAGCTGATCCCCGCGCCCTGGCAGGCCCGGAAGCCCAGCAGCTTCCATCCGTACCGGCCCGTCAGATAGACCAGCAGCAGGACAACAAGGCTTATGGCCAAGACCATGATGATCCTGACAGAAAGAGATTTCTTCGCTTTCATCAAAGGGGCCTCCATAAATCAGTAGGTGATGGGCGTCCGGAACAGGGCGCTGAGAACGCAGTCGGCCAGGAATAGGCCCAGCAGAATGAGGCAGCCTGTGCGCACCGTGCTGCCCGGGAGGGCGCGGTACAGCTTTTCTCCCAGAGGCTCCAGCAGGTAATGGAAGGCCAGACCCAGAACACCGAAGCTCAGCACGCTGCGCAGGCAGATGATGCCCTGAAGGTTCAGAAACAGGCCCCGGTAGTCCCAGAGACGCAGGCCAAAAACCTGGATCCCCACATAGCCGATAATGTACTCCACCACGCCGCTGAGGACCACACAGCCCAGAAACAGCAGCGCCGGACGCCCTTTCAGGGGCTTTAAGGCATAGATGCCCAGGGCGCCGATACCGTAGATCGGCAGCCAGGGGCCGTACAGAATGCCCCGGTTTCGCAGCAGCCCCTCCGTGATCCAGTAAAAGATCTCCTCATAGATCCAGCCCACAAGACAGCCGGCTAAAAACACCAGAAACAGATAGCACAGATCGTCGGCCGACAGCGCCTTGCGCCGGGATATTGCACAGTTTTCCATTTTCATCACCATGCCCTTTCTTCTCTTCCGTTTTACGCTTACAGTATACAATTCCCGCCGCCGGACCGATAGGCGTGTTTTGCAGCTGAATGTGTCGGTTTTATAGAAAAACAAAACGTGACAGCCTTCGGGCGTCACGTTTCGGGTATTCAGGTCAAAGGGCGGCTTCCAGAAGCTTCTCCGTTTCGATTATATCCCGCTGGATCAGCGGGCGCATACTGTCCTTGTATTTGGACAGATCGGCCTTTCTCAGGGCCGACAGGATCATGGGGATATACCGGGGCTGTGCCTGCCCCACCTGGGCCAGAACCTTGACACACTGACGGGCAGTGATGGGCTTTTCGTCCGTGATATGGGCGAGAAAGGCCGGGAGGATCAGCGCAAAGCGGTCCTCGTTGTCCCATTGGGCATTTGCCCCGAGAATCGTCAGCGCCCGGTTCCGGACCAGGGATTTGGGGTGGTCCAGCAGAGCGGCAAAGTCGTCAAAATGGGCGTACCAGGCGTCGCTTTCCCGGCTCTCCGCGATGATCTGATCCGCGAACGCGCAGGCGCATTTGTCATCCTTTGATGTCAGCAGGTCAATAATGTCCACGTTCTTTTTGCTCCTCCGCGTTTTCGTCCCGATGCAGCACAAATTCCTGCACAGGGCTGCCGAATTCCTCTGTCAGTTTACCCTCCGCAAAGCCTATGCTCTGATAAAAGGCCCGGGCCGGGGCCCCCGCCGGGTCGCCCTCCCGGTAGGTCGTCACGGTGACGTCCCGCTTTAAGTCCATCAGCGGCAGGGCAAAAGACAGCATATCCGCCGCGATGTGCTGCCGGCGGAAAGCAGGGTCCACCGCCAAAAAGCAAAGGACATTCTCATCCGCCGAAAACAGAAGGACGCCCACTACCCGGCCCTCCGCCAGGGCACAGACAGCGCCGCCACGGTCCATAAACGCCTGTACTGTCTCCCGGTGGGCCTCCAGGGCCTCCCGGGTCTCCAGACCCGGGAAGGCGTCCTTAACCGCCGAGACCAGGGCCATCCAGCCCTCCAGCTCCCGGGGCGTACCCAATTTAATCTCCATTGTCTGCCGTCCTTTCCCGTTGCTTGCAGGGGCATTTTTCCAGTGTCATGACCTGGCCCCCTCCGCCGTGTCCAGGAAATCCCGCCGGTACTGGGAGGGGGTGACACCCTCGCTCTTTTTGAACACCTTGGTAAATACCCGGTAATCCCCGTAGCCGGACTGGTCCGCCACTTCCGCCACGGACAGGGAAGTGGACAGCAGCAGCTTTTTGGCCTTTTCCATGCGGATATTGGTCAGATAGGCCAGGAAGTTCACACCGATCTCGCTTTTGAACAGCTGGCTGATATACTGGGGATTCAGGTGAAACTGCTCTGCCAGAACCGAGAGGCTGATATCCTCCGCCAGATGCTCCTGAAGATACCGGGTGATGCCGGTGATGGTCCGTTCCTCCTGCTTTTCCGGTTCCGCCGCGGCGGAGAGCCGCTGCTCAAACAGGGAAATCTTCAGGTTGTCGATGCAGCTGCCAAACTCCTCGTAGTTCACCGGTTTCAGGATATAGTCCGTGATCTGCAGCCGCAGCGCCTCCCGGCAGTAGGAGAAGTCATCATAGCCGGACACGATCACAAAGGCGGTATTGGGGTGCTTCATGCGGCTGACCTGAATGACCTTCAGGCCGTTCATAATGGGGATATTGATGTCCATGATGACAATATCCGGGCGCAGGGCGTCGATCTGGGACAGAGCCTCCATGCCGTCGGCCGCCTCGCCCACCACTTCGCAGTTGTGGGCCTGCCAGTCGAAGAGCCGCTTGAAGCCCTCCCGGATCATGATCTCGTCATCCACCAAAAGTACACGCAGATTTTTCATTGTTCATCCTCCTTCAGGGGAAGCAGCAGGTGGGCGGTAACGCCGCCTGTGGGGTTTTCCGTGTAGCTCAGACCGAACTCCCGGCCGCAGAGCAGCTTGATCCGCTTCTGCACGTTCAGAATGCCGATGCTGTTGCCGGTGAGTTTGGGCGCCTGCCTGGCATAGCTGCGCAGCATTTCGTCAATGGCGGCTTTCTTCCCCTCGGCAAAGCCGCTGCCGCTGTCTCTGACCTGAATTTCCAGCCGGTCTTCCGCCGTCTTTTGGGCGCTGATGCACACTTTTCCCCGGTAGCCCTTGTTTTTCAGGCCGTGGAGCAGGCTGTTTTCCACAATGGGCTGCAAAATAAAATTGGGTACCTGCATACCGCCCAACTCCGGGTCAATGTCGTAATTGCATTCCAGCTCGGGGTAGCGGTAGCACATCAGCTCCATGTAAGCCTCCAGCAGCTCCAGCTCGTCGTCCAGCGAGACCATGGGCCGGTCCACCTTCACGCTGAGCCGGAAGAAGTCCACCAGCCGCATCAGCAGATTGGCCACCGTTTTGTCGCCGTTCAGCTGGGCCTGGATACGGATGGTGTCCAGGGTGTTATAGAGAAAGTGGGGGTTGACCTGGCTTTTCAGGTAGAGCATGGACATTTTCTGCTCCGTCAGCTCTGCCCGGAGAATGTCCGGGTTTTCCAGGGTCAGATAGAAGGCCAGGGTCATCAGGGTGATACCCATACCGCTGATGAGCCAGGTGTGGTGCAGGCCCTGCAGAATGGAAACCACAAATTCAATGGTCAGGGCGATGCCGATGACGGACTTTTTCTTCCTGTCGATCTGCCGCCAATTGATGGCCAGCAGCCCGGCGCACAGCAGCAGATAGAAGGCCACAGCCACATAGGGAACAAGCATGTAAAGCCCGGAGGAATAGTTCCCCGCCGGGGTCACCGTGTAGGAGATCGGCAGCAGGAAATTGCCCAACTCCGCCAAGGCCAGAAAGATTTTGGCAGGCCAGTCCAGCCGCCGGGGTTTCCCGGTCTCCTCCTCTACCAGAAGGGCGATGTACTGATAAAACAGATAGATCACCAGCACCATGCTGCCCAGAAACAGCCGGTGGACCCCGTCGTTGAGAAATCTGGGCACCGCCTCCAGATGATGCACGGTGTAAACCGTGACGCCGTCCAGCACCAGATGGACCAGTACCACGATCAGTAAAACAGAAAACGTCCTGTGCAGGGGCGTGCGCTTACGCACGGCAGAAAAATAGACAAAGGCAACAAAGGCCAGAACCATGAAAAGCGCGATCTCCATTCGCAGCATAGGTTTTCCCCCTTTTTTACATTGATTATATCCGCGCCCGCCGGAAAGGGATAGGTCGATAAGTCAGGAAAATGTGTTGATTTTATAGGTTAGGCTTATTGTATCATAAAGAACAGAGCAAGGGAATCCGTTTCCTGGCACAAAGAGAAAATGAAAATTGGATAAAGTGCCCAATAAAACACTGTGAGAAATGACATTGTTTCCAAAATTCATTTTGACCGCCAAATGGTATTGACATTTGATTTCTCCGATCCTATACTGAAGATGCTAAACCGATTTAGCAAATGAAGAACGGAGGAACCGAACATGAAAAAATCAAAATGGATCGTTTTGACACTGGTCGCTGCAATGGCATTGTCGCTGTTCGCGGGCTGTGGCAGCACACCGGAGGAAGCAAAGTTCACTGTGGAGTACATGGACGGTGACACCGTCCTGAAAACAGAGGAGGTCACGGAAGGGGGCAGCGCCGCCGACTGGACGCCTGAAAAAGAGGGGCAGACCTTTGTAGGCTGGTTTGCCACCCCCACAAAGAGCGTGGAATTTGATTTCAGCAAGCCCATCACCGAGGATACCAAAGTTTTTGCCGGCTTCTCTGTGTATGAGGAGGATACCCGCAGCTGGGCCATCGTGGGCTCGGGCAAGGGCGATCTGCTGCTGTCCTCCAACTGGGGCAAGGTGATCACCGACGCCCACAAGCTGGAAAAGACCGGCGACAACACCTATTCCATTACCCTGGACCTGTACGAAGGCGACGAGTTCCAGTTTGCTATCAACACCGAGTGGCACCACAAGCGCGGCTTCGGCTATCTGAATACGGCCACGGACGATGCGGGCGCCGAGGTGTTCAGCGGCTCCGGAGGTATCGGGGAAACGGCGGCCAAGGGCCAGAATATCAAGGTCGTCCAGGACGGCAACTACACCCTCACCCTGCACACCCATCCCGGCGACGACTATTATGACGAGAGCAACGCCAGCTACTCCGAGGCCAACAAGGAAGTATTCAACCTGAACGATTACGACAAGATTACCTGGGTGCGCAACGGCGACGCCGGCGAACTGAGCGGCGTAGTCACCAATTACTACATCAAGGGAGCCAGTATCACCCTTTGGGCCGATCTGTATAACGACGCCACCGGCTTGGCCAAGGCGGGCGAGACCCATACGCTGACCATTTATCTGCGCCAGGGCGAGGAATTCATGTTCACCAGCCTTGTCACGGAAAACGGCCAGGCTTCCGTCGGCTCCGAGTACATCCGTTTTGAGAATCTGGATGAGGCGAGCCAGGCGCTGTTTACCGGCTCCGGCAACATTGTCGCTTCCAAATCCGGCACTTACACCTTCACTTACGATGAGAATACCAAGGTTCTGTCCGCAACGCTGGATAATGAGGACCCTCTGCCCCAGTGTGACTTCTATATCGACGGCAACTTTGACGGCCACAGCTGGAACGACACCTATTACGATCCGGACTACAAGTTCACCGCCCTGGGCGATGACCTGTATGAGCTGAAAGAGGTAAAACTGGACGCAGGCGCGGAATTTATCATTCAGTCCTTCGAGAAAGACGCCGCAACCGGCGGTAAGCTGGGCGCATACAACTTCAAATACTACCGCGGCGACGGCAGCTTTACCGCGGCCAGCCCCGAAAACGCCAACTACAACCTGAAAGTCGCCAAATCCGGCGTCTACAACATTGTTTTCAATGCCTACGCCAAGGTGATCGAGATCAGCCCTGCCGGGCAGGAGGACACCGTACACATCAAGGGCAGCTTTGTGGAATCCTGGAACATCATTGACCCCAACACCAAGCTTCCCTCTGACGATTACAAGCTGACCAACAACGGCGGCCTGTATGAGATCACCATGACCATTACGGAGGACATGGTGGCAAACGGCGGCAACTGGCAGGCCGGTCTGATGGTCAACACCACCACCGGCACGGACGGCGAATGGATCGGCATCTCCTGTCTGGGTGCTGACGCTGCGGATAATGTGAACGCACTGTTCCGTCCGGCCAGCGGCAACAACCTGACCTGCACCACCCCGGGCACCTACCGCATCACCTTCGACCTGGCAAGCAAGACCATCAACATCTATCAAGCATAAGCTCCGCTTGGAATGAAAGATCGGACGGCTTGAAAAAGCCGTCCGAACAATTATAATCAAAATCAGGCAACCGGGAAGCTGTGCTGCTCCTGACTTTCCCCGCTGACCGCCAGAGAGACGCAGCTCAGGATCTGCCGGATCCGGCGCTCCAAAAGGCCCTCCGGATAGAACACAGCAAGGCCGTTTTCCCGCAGAATGTCCCGGAAAAAGGGCTCGGTAACAAAAGCGGCTTTCCCCTCCAATCCGCGCAGGTCGGCGCAGCTTTTCACAAACTGCACCTCCGGGAAAACATCCGCAAGCTGCCTGCGCAGCCGCTCGTCCTTCGGGCAGAGGCACACATAGCGGTAGCCTGCCGGAAGAGCCGCGTCCGCCATGGCCTTCAACGCGGCGTAGTCCGGATTGACTTCATAGAAAATGGGGTCGTTTACCACACAATCCCCGGCGATGAGGGGGATGAAGTTGCACTCGGCCAGAGCGGAGAAGTCTGCCTTGGTCAGATCCTTTGCAACGATAGCATCCACATTGTCGAGCCTTTCAACATTCAGCAGCAGCTGGGCCCGCTGTCCGGACTCCAGAAGAATATTTGCCGCCGCGTCAAAAAACGCAAAGAAACTCAGCTTTTCCAAAGGGGAAAGACCCTGACCCATGTAGAACGCGATCACTTTATTCGTTTGTGTGCCACGCAGATTTTTGGCGTAAAGATTGGGCCGATAGTTCAGCATATTGATGACCTGCCAGACCTTTTTCTTGGTCTGCTCACTGATCCGCAGATCATCCCGCCCGTTCAGAATGAAGGAAACGGTGCTTTTGCTGACGCCGGCGGCATCGGCTACATCCTGCATCGTAACTTTTTTATCCACAATGAAAATATTATAGAAAAAACTCTTTACTTTGTCAATGTAATTCGGAGGTGAGCTGATGAACGAACAGGCGATCTACCATAAGCCGGAGACGGAATACGGCTATGCCAGAGACGGCAGAACCTTCTGCCTGCGTATTCGTACGGCCAGAGAGGACAGCCCCCAAATCACCCTTGTCTATGGCGGAAAGTATGATTTTTGGGGAACACAGCTCCGGAAGGAGATGCACCTTTCTTACCGGGACCGGCTGTTCAACTACTACACGGCGGAGCTTCAGCCGGAGGACATCCGCCTGGTCTATGTGTTCGAGCTCCGGCAGGGCGGGGAAGTGTTTTACTACTCCGAGGACGGCCTGAGCAGGGAGTATGACTTCACGCTGAACTTTTATAACGCCTTCCAGATCGCCTATATCAACGACAGCGACCTCCACAAACCGGTATCCTGGATGCAGGAGGCCTGTTTTTATCAGATCTTTACCGATCGATTTTGTCAGGGAGACGAGGAAAAGGACACTTCCTACATCAATCTCCCCTGGGGGCAGATCCCCAACCCCAAAAGCTTCGCCGGCGGCGACCTGAAGGGCATACAAAAGAAGCTTCCCTATCTGCAGGAGCTGGGCGTCAACGCCCTGTACCTGACGCCGATCTTCAAATCCATCAGCAACCACAAGTATGATATCCAAGATTACTTCACCGTGGACCCCATGTTCGGCAGCAACGAGGACTTTGCCGCGCTGGTTAACGCCGCCCACGACCGGAATATCCGGGTGGTGATCGACGCGGTATTCAACCACGTCAGTGACCGGTGCAGCCAATTCCAGGATGTGCTGGAAAAGGGGAGAGACTCGGAATATTTCGACTGGTTTATTATCCACGGGGACAAGGTGGATCAGGAGAAGGTGAACTACGAATGTTTCTCCGCCTGCGGCTACATGCCGAAGTGGAACACCTCCAATCCGCAGGTACAGGATTTTCTGATCGATATCGCCGTATATTGGATCAGGGAATACCATATCGACGGCTGGCGGCTGGACGTCTCCGACGAGGTGTCCCACACTTTCTGGCGGCGCTTCCGGCAGGCGGTCAAGGCGGCGGACCCGGACTGCGCCATCATCGGCGAGAACTGGCACAATGCCAGCGCCTGCCTGCAGGGGGACCAGTATGACTCCATAATGAACTACGCCTTTACCAAAGCCTGTCTGGATTTCTTCGCCTTTGAGGCGCTGGACGCCAAAGGCTTTGCGGAAAAGCTCAGCGAGCTGCTCATGCGCAACACCGATACGGTCAACACCATGATGCTGAACCTGCTGGACAGCCACGACACCCACCGCTTCTTCACCCAGGTGGGGGAGGACCGGACCAGGCTGGAAAGCGCTTTGGCGGTGCTGTATCTGTTTGTAGGCGCGCCCTGTATCTATTACGGCACGGAGATCGCCCTGCCCGGCGGCTATGATCCGGACTGCCGCCGTACGATGGACTGGGAACAGGCCCGGGGCAGCACCTGGGAGCTGATCGGGAAACTGACAAGACTGAAAAGGGAGGAACCCGCCCTCCATACCCACAGGATAAAGGTCTATGCGGAAGACAATGTCTTCTGCCTGGAGAGGGGAGCGCTCCGCCTGAAAATTGACGGCAATACCTACGCCCATACCATAGAAAGGCTGGGATGAGATGAGACGAAGCGCACTTGCCCTGATCGCCCATGTTCTGGTTCTGGCAACGCTGCTGACGGCTTTCGGCGTGAACGGCCTGCAGAGGGGTGAAGAGCAGGCCCAGGTGAAATTCAACGGCGAGCTGGAGCACAATGTGACCCTGCGGATCCTGGAAAACGACACAGCCAAGGAGACGGGCTATTTTCAAAAATTGCTGGACGCCTTCAACGAAGCCTATGCAGAGTACGGCATCGTGGCGGTAGATGCCAATATGGACCAGTACACGGATCTGGAGCAGGACGGCCCTTACGGCTATGGCCCGGATGTGCTGTATCAGGCAAACGACGCGCTGATGAAGTACACGGACGGCAAACACATCCAGCCCCTGCCGGTGGAGCAGCTGGACTGCTATGACCAGATCTCCCGGCAGGCCTGGGATGCCTATACCGCCGAATACGGCGGTGAGAGCTATGTGTTCGGCGTCCCCGTCAACATTCAGGGACCCTTACTGTACTACCGGAAAGACCTGCTGCCGGACAACTGGCAGACGGAATGGGACAGGGATCAAAACGGCGTGCCGGATATGACCGAATACTGGACGGAGCTGTATGCCTACTCCAGGCAGATCCGGGAGGAGAGCGGCGGCGCCAGATTCGGCTATATGAAGTCTCTGTTTGACACCTATTTTTCCTCCGGTTTTCTCTTTACCTACGGCGGCTATGTTTTCGGCGACGGCGGTACGGACACGGCGGACATTGGCTTTTCTGCCGGGGACTCCTACAAGGGCGCTTACATCCTGCGCCAGCTGGCCTCGGTGATGAACCAGGACTGCATTGACGACACCATCACCGTCAACGCCTACAGTATGCTGGGCAAGGGGACTTATTTTGCCACCATGACCACCCCGGATGTGTACACCCTGTTTCTGGACGAACTGGCAAAGGAATATATGCGCACGGAGAATTTGGGCGAAGCAGAGGCCTATGCCAAAGCCAGGGAAAACCTTGTGGCGGCGGATATCCCCAAGCTGCCGGCCAGCGGTGATCTGGAGGACCGGGACGGGGAGACGGTGGACAGCATTATGATGGGCGGCATCAACGGCTATGCCGTCAGCGCCTATACCAAGGCCCCCAATGCGGCGCTGGCCTTTGTCAACTTTGCCACCAGCTATGAGATGATCTCTCTGCGCAATGAGCTGTTGGGGATCGTACCGGCCCGGGCGGATGCGGCAGAGCAGGCAGGAGGCCTTTCGGAGACCATCAACAGCAATCTGATGGCAGGCCGGATCGCGGTGATGCCCAGCACAAAAGCCATTGCCCAGATCTGGACGCCGGCCCAGACCTTCTTCTCCGACCTGGCAAAGGATCCTTTCCGGCTGCCGGAGGAGCAGAAATATTTGACAGAGCAGGCCCTCCGTGAGGGTCTGGAGAAGGTGGATGAGCAGATCTACGCCGCGATCCACACGCTGAATTAGGAGGTGAGCTCATGGGCGAATTACTGCGGAAAGCGAACGGCAAAGCCACGGCGTCCATGCTGGTGATGGGCATGGGCCAGCTCCTGTACAGGCAGTGGGGCAAGGGCCTGCTGTATCTGGGGGTACAGCTGGGCTATCTCTTTTATCTGATCACCGTGGGCGCACGGGATCTGTTCGGCTTCTTTACCCTGGGCAGCGTGGCGACAAATCCATGGTACGGCATCGAGGGCGACAACTCCGTGATCATGCTCATCATGGGCGTGCTGGCCTGGATCGTCACCATCCTGTACATCGTAATCTATATCTCAAACATCAGGGACGTCTATGCCACCCAGCGGCGTGTTGAGGCAGGGGGTGCGCCCAAACGCTTTAAGGAGGAGCTCTCTGAGCTGCTGGACGCCAAATTTTACCAGACGGTGCTGTTCCTGCCGGTGGTGGGCGTCTGCGTGTTCAATATCCTGCCCATTGTGTTTATGATCCTGGTGGCCTTTACCAACTACGGCGGAGATATTGTTCCTCCTGTGCTGGTGGACTGGGTGGGCCTGGACAACTTCAAAAAGATCCTGGCCCTGGGCGAATTTTCGCCCACCTTCTTTAAAATTCTAAGCTGGAATACCCTCTGGGCCGTCCTCTCCACCGCCCTCAACTATTTCGGCGGTCTGGGACTTGCCCTGCTTCTGAATAAAAAATGCGTCAAGGGCAAGGTGTTCTGGCGGGCCTTTCCCATCCTGGCCTATGCCATTCCCGGCTTTATCACGCTGCTGGGGTTCAAATTTATGTTCTCTTACGGCGGCCCCATCAACTATTATATCACCCAGATGGGAAAGCAGGCCGTGGGATTTCTGGACCTGGACGCAAAGTGGTCTGCCAGAGTGATCGGCCTGCTGGTAAACGCCTGGATCAGTATTCCGTCCTCCATGCTGCTGGCCACCGGTATTCTCTCCAATGCCGGGCAAGATCAGTATGAGGCGGCCCGGCTGGACGGAGCCGACGCCTTTCAGCAGTTTCGGTATATCACGCTGCCCTTTGTAGTCTTTTCCACAACGCCGGTGCTGATCTCCCAGTTCATCGGCAACTTCAATAACTTCGGCATTTTCTATTTCCTCCGGGGCGGCCTGTATATCGACGGTTACTTCCTGGCCAGCGATACAGACCTGCTGATCAACTGGCTGTATAACCTGTCCATCGACAACAACTACTATTCCATCGGCGCGGCCATCAGCCTGATTATCTTCATCATCACCTCGGCGATCTCCCTGGCGGTATATGTACTCTCGCCGGCCTACAGACAGGAGGAGACCTATCAATGAACAAGAAAACCCGTATTCGCCTGGGAACCGCTGCCGACTGGGGCGTGACCTACGCGCTTTTGCTGATCGCTGCGTTCATTTTCTTCTTTCCCTGCCTGTGGCTGATCCTGGCCTCTTTCTCCGCCTCCGGCTCTATCTACTCCTTTGAGGGCTTCTTCCCGTCGGAATACAGTCTGAGCAGTTTCCAAAAGCTCTTCATGGACACCGCCATGTATGATTATCCCCGCTGGTTCAGAAACACCCTGTTCATCGCCTCCATGAGCTGTATTCTGGGCACACTCCTGACCATTCTCACCGCCTACTGCATGTCGCGCTTCCGCTTCAAAAGCCGCAGGGCCCTGATGAAAACCACCCTGGTTTTGGGCATGTTTCCCTCCTTTATGGGCATGACCGCGGTGTACCTGCTGATGACCCAGTTCAACTTCATTAACAACCACTGGGGCCTGATCCTCATCTATACCGCCGGCGCGCCTCTGGGCTATATGGTGCAGAAGGGCTTTTTCGACTCCATTCCCCGTACCATTGATGAGGCGGCCCGGCTGGACGGCGCAACAAACTTTCAGGTGTTCCGAAAGATCCATATGCCCCTGTCCATGCCTATTGTTGTCTATACAGCGCTGACCTCTTTTACCTGGCCTTGGAGTGATTACATTCTCCCCAAGCTGCTGCTGAAAACCAAGGATACCTGGACGGTGGCCGTGGGCCTGATGAGCCTGGGCGAGACCGAGTTTTCCCGCTTTGCCGCTGGCTCCATCTTCATCGCCGTTCCCATTGTGATCCTCTACCTGTTTTTGGCGAAATACCTGATCAACGGCATGGTTTCCGGCGCGGTAAAGGAATAGATAATGCAGAAAAAGCACCCGTGAAGGGTGCTTTTTCAAAGGGCGCATTAATATTTGTCTCATCCAGAGCAGAGCGAAGGATCCTGCCCGGTTGCACTGTGCTTTCTATCCACGGGATTTTTCACCGCTTCGCGGTTCAGAATGACTGAGGAATTTCAGTGAAATATTTTGCTTGCGCAAAATGTGAAATAATGCCCTTTGGGCATTGTGAAATTTGATGCTGGGCATCAAGTGAAATGAAATCCACCCACCGCCGCAGCGGACACATAAACTTCTTCACTTTTCACTATTACTTCTTACTTCCCAAAAATCCCGAATGCGCAGAAGAGTGAAGAGTGAATAGTGAAGAAGTAAAAAGTAAAAATCCCGAACGCTGGCGCATTCGGGATTTTTGGTGCCGGTGGCGGGACTCGAACCCGCACACCATCGCTGGTAATGGATTTTGAGTCCACCTCGTCTACCAATTCCAACACACCGGCACGCTGTGGGAAAGTATAACCTATTTTCCGGGAAATTTCAAGTACTATTTATGCGGCATTCTCCCCGTTTTCCAACGGAATAAACATCAGGTTCATATCCGTGGGCTCGGCAATGCCGGGCACCTGCTCGGTAAAGCTGTACTGCCACATGTCCACAGCATAGTAGAAATTGGGGAAGGGACTTTCGGGCAGGGCAAACCAGAAATCATAATCGGTCATTCTGGACAGGTCATAGCCGTAATAGCCCAGATGGCGGTTGAAGTAAATTGCGGGCGCATAACCGGCGTTTTTCACCGTGTCGCAGAAAGCTACGGCGCAGTCGTTCAGGATACTGAAATCCAGATTATCGGTGCGGGCCGCCGTCTCGCCGTTGATCTTTTCCCAGTCGTATACCACCGGAAGGGTGATGTTATAGTCCTTGATCCGCTCCAGAACGAATTCGGCCTCCTCAATGGCCTCCTGGACGCTGATGGCCTGAGAGAAGAAATACACGCTGACCTGAAGACCGTTTGCCAGTGCGCCCTCCACGTTGGCCCTGAAGTAGGGGTCTTCGAAAAGTCCGCCCTCGGTATAGCCCCGGTAGCCCAGACGCACATAGGCATAGTCCACGCCGGAGGCGGCCACCTGGGCCCAGTCGATCTCGTGCTGGTGCTCAGACACGTCTACGCCCCGGAGCACCTGATAGTCGCTGCCGGTATATGTTGGATGGCCGGACTGGTCGATGAAATCCTCGTCGGTCAGACTGTTGGCCTCCACCCCGGGCAGCGGGGTCATCCAGATCCAGTCAAAGCCGTCGTAGATGTACACCTGCCCCTCATGGGGGTCCACCGGCTCCGGACGCAGGGACAAGGCGACGATCACTACCGCCGCTGCCAGTACAAGCACGGCGATGGAGATAAGGATCAATCTATATTTTACAGCAGTTTTCATGTTAATCTCCCGTGTTTCGACAAATTACGGGAGTAATAGTAACATATCCGCTGCCTTATTGCAAATCCGTGGGAGCAGATTTAATAAGTCTTAAGAAAATATCGAAATTTTGAAAAATTTTTATTGACAAACCGGGCTTGGTTTGCTATTATTATCAAGCCGGTTCCGTGCTGGTGTAGCTCAGTTGGTAGAGCAGCTGATTTGTAATCAGCAGGTCGGGG
>SAMEA3663248__coassemble_50_pt1 | contig 59099 bp, 53 predicted proteins | sample SAMEA3663248__metabat2_low_PE_036 | metagenome-assembled genome bin SAMEA3663248 (sample SAMEA3663248) | pig gut metagenome | biome: pig gut; feature: pig-associated habitat; material: faeces | place: China | collected 2013 | reverse complement strand
GTCAAGGACATGAGCCGGTTAGGGCGAAACTACTTGCAGGTAGGGTTTTACACGGAAATGCTGTTCCCTCAAAAGGGTGTGCGTTTTATCGCTGTCAACGATAATGTGGACAGTGCCAGCGAGGGCATGGACAACGATTTTACCCCGCTGCGAAATCTGTTCAATGAATGGCTGGTGAGAGATACGAGCAAGAAAATCAAGGCAGTGAAAAAGTCAAAAGGCATGAGCGGCAAGCCTGTTACCAGCAAGCCGGTTTACGGCTATGTGATGGACGAGGACGAGAATTTTATTATAGACGAGGAAGCCGCCCCGGTGGTGCAGCAGATTTACCAGCTTTGCCTTGCCGGGAACGGCCCGACCAAGATTGCCCGTATGCTGACGGAGCAGCAAATCCCCACGCCGGGGACGCTGGAATATCAGCGGACAGGCAGCACCCGCCGTTATCACCCAGGCTATGAGTGCAAATGGGCGACCAACACCGTCGTTCATATCCTCGAAAACCGAGAGTACACCGGATGTCTGGTGAACTTCAAAACGGAAAAGCCTTCTTATAAGGTCAAGCACAGCATAGAGAACCCCGTCGAGAAGCAGGCCATTTTCGAGAACCACCATGAGCCGATCATCGACAAGGAAACATGGGAACGGGTGCAGGAGTTACGCAAACAGCGCAAACGCCCGAACCGCTACGATGAAGTGGGGCTGTTCTCCGGGATTTTGTTCTGCGCCGACTGCGGCCATGTGCTGTATCAGCAGCGGTATCAGAACAAAGACCGCAAACAGGACTGCTACATCTGCGGCAGCTACAAGAAGCGCACCCGCAACTGTACGGCGCACTTTATCCGCACCGATCTGTTGACCGCTGGTGTCCTGGCAAATCTCCGGCAAGTGACCGAATACGCAGCCAAGCATGAGAGCCGGTTTGTGAAACTACTTGTCCAGCAGAACGAGATCGGCGGCAAGCGAAAGACCGCCGCAGCCATCAAGCAGCTTGAACAGGCGCAGGAACGCATTTCTGAAATCAGCCGCATTATCAAGCGGCTGTATGAGGACAATGTAAACGGCAAAATCAGCGATGAGCGTTTCATGGAACTGTCGGCTGACTACGAAGCCGAGCAAGCGGAGCTGAAAAAGAGAGCCGCCGCCCTGCAAGCCGAACTGGACAAGTCACAGGCAGCTACCGTCAACGCCGAGAAATTTATGGGCATTGTCCGCAAGCACCTTGCCTTTGAAGAACTGACCCCCACTCTCTTGCGGGAAATGATCGAGAAAATTGTGGTGCATGAGTGCAGCTATGATGAGAACGGCACCCGCAGGCAGGACATTGAGATTTATTACAGCTTTGTCGGCAAGATTGACTTGCCCGAATAACCGCCCGACCTATCCGACACAATGGCCAAGTGTCGGATAGGAACGGCAAAATTTTTTGCACTTCTATTGCTTCTTTATCACACATAAGCAAAGTCCCAGGGCATGAAGCAGCTCATGGCGGGCGGCGGTGTCGCCCTGATCGGCATTACCCTGGTGCCTCTGCTGACTGGATTGTTCGGTTAAGCGTCGGGGCGTGATCGCTTATGGGCGGCATACTCGACAAGCTCGATGAGTGGCTGAGGGGGCTGCTCATCGAGGGTATCACAGGAAACCTGTCGGGCATGTTCGATACGGTGAATACCAAAGTAGGCGAGATCGCCGGAGAAGTGGGACAGACGCCGCTGGCATGGAACAGCGGCGTCTTTTCCATGATCCGAAACCTCTCCGAAACGGTGATCGTCCCGATTGCCGGGGTTATCCTGACGTTCGTCATGTGTTATGAGCTGATCCAGCTTGTGACAGAGGAAAATAATATGCACGATGTGGACACCTGGATGTTCTTCAAGTGGATATTCAAGACCTTCTGCGCGGTGCTGATCGTAACGAATACCTGGAACATCGTCATGGGGATTTTCGATATCGGGCAGCATGTGGTCAACCAAAGCGCCGGGGTCATCATCGGGGAAACCTCCATTGATGTGAACAGTGTTATCACGGATTTGGAGGCGCAGCTTGAAGCCTTGGGGACCGGGGAATTGTTCGGGCTGTGGTTCCAGTCCCTTTTCGTGGGGCTGACCATGAACGTACTTTCCATCTGTATCATGCTGGTCATCTATGGCCGAATGATCGAGGTGTATTTGACTACCTCCATCGGGCCGATCCCCCTTGCCACCATGACCAACCGTGACTGGAGCCATACCGGGCAGAACTATTTGAAGTCCCTGTTTGCCCTGGCGTTCCAGGCGTTTCTAATCATGGTGTGCGTGGGTATCTACTCGGTGCTGGTTCAGACCATCTCCACCTCCGGGGACCTCTCCGGGGCGATTTGGGCTTGCATGGGGTACACGGTGCTTCTGTGTTTCGCATTGTTCAAGACTGGCAGCCTTTCAAAAAGTTTATTTGGAGCGCATTAACTGCTTGAAACATGGGCATAATTCTGATAGAATTATCGTAGAATAATTAAGGAGGTGCTGACCCATGATTATCAAGTCGTCTACTGCGCTTCGCAATGATTATGGTATGATCTCAGACCTGGCGCACGAAGAAGCAGAACCCATCTATATCACCAAAAACGGCGAGGGTGATCTTGTCGTGATGAGCATTGAAGCCTTTGAACAGCGGGAAGAAACCTTGAAGCTGCGTGCAAAGCTGGAAGTGGCAGAGCAGGCACGCCTTTCTGATGCACCCACCTATACGCTGGAGGAGTCCAGAAAACGGCTGGAGGCGATCTATCAGCGTGGCTAAACTCGTCATTCTGGAGCCCGCCCAGCGGGAACTTGAGGAAATCGCGCAGATTCACATGAATCTTGTGGGGCCAAATTCTGCACGGAACATTACGAACCTGATTCTGGATACGTTGTCCCGCCTGGAGACATTTCCGCTGTCCGGCCATATCCCACAGGACAAAGAGCTGCGAAATGGCGGATACCGCTATGTGATCGCCGGAAAGTACATCTGCGTCTATCGGGTGATCGTAGAAACGGTTTATGTTTATCATATTGCTCACGGTGCAAGCAACTATCCGACCCTGTTCAAGCGGCTTCTGAAAGAAGAACATCAATAAAAAGTGCAAGAAACGTCTTTCCAAACTGGAGAGGCGTTTTTCTTTTACCCAGGAGGTGTATCCTTATCGCTTATGTAACCATTCCAAAGGATTTGACGAAAGTGAAATCCAAAGTGATGTTTGGGCTGACCAAACGGCAGCTCATTTGTTTTGGAGCGGCGGTACTGATCGGAGTACCGCTTTTCTTTTTGCTCCGAAAAACGGTGAGTTCCAGCACCGCCACGGTCTGCATGATCGTGGTCATGCTGCCCCTGTTCCTGCTGGCTATGTATGAGCGGCATGGGCAGCCGCTGGAGGTAGTGGCTGCGCAAATCATCCAGACGGCCTTCCTCCGTCCGAAGGAGCGGCCATATCAGACAAATAACTTCTATGCCGCCGTAGAGCGGCAAATCCAGGTGGAAAAGGAGGTGCGAAGGATTGTTCAAAAATCTATTCCGAAAGAAAACGCAGGAAACGCCGACAAAGGCAAAGCGAAAGTTGACCGCCGCTGAAAAGCGTGAGATACGCAGGGCCATTGAGGCGGCCAAGGGAGACGGAAAGCCCCATTCGGCCCAGGACACCTTACCCTTCCGACAGATGTACCCGGATGGACTGTGCAAATTGGATGATACCACCTGGAGCCGATGCATCGAGTTTGAAGATGTGAATTATCAGCTTGCAAAGCCCGACGACCAGACCGCTATTTTCGAGGCGCTGTGTGATATGTATAACGCCCATGACGCTTCTATCGGCATGGAGCTGTCCCTTGTATGCCGCAGGGTGAACAAGGAGGATTTCCGCAAGAGAATTGAGATCGCCGCCCAAGGGGATCAGTTTGACGGGGTACGCGCCCTTTATACGGATATGCTCCGGGGGCAGTTGGAACACGGCAACAACGGCATGGTCAAGACAAAGTTCCTGGTGCTGACCATCGAAGCAAAGAACAGCAAAGAGGCCATGGCGAGGTTTTCCCGTATCGTGCTGGATGCCCTTAACCACTTCAAGGTGATGGGCGCACTGGCAAAAGCCCTGGACGGGAAAGAATGGCTGGCGGTGCTACATGGCGTCCTCCACCCGGACGGGGAGCGGTTTTCCTTTGAGTGGGAATGGCTGGCGCCTTCCGGCCTCCATGTGAAGGACTTCATTGTACCGTCCTCCTTCCGGTTCGGGGAGGCCAGGCGGTTCCGCATGGGTGGGAAGTATGGAGCGGTGAGCTTCCTGCAGATCACGGCCCCGGAGCTGAATGACCGGCTGCTGGCCGACCTGCTGGATACGGATAGCAGCATTCTTGTAAGCCTGCATATCCGAAGTATGGACCAGAATGAGGCCATCAAGACGGTCAAGCGAAAGATCACCGACCTGGACAGTATGAAGATCGACGCCCAGAAGCGGGCGGCACGGGAAGGGTTCGATATGGACATCATCCCCTCCGATATCGCTACCTACGCGGGCGAGGCAAAGAACATCCTCCGGGATTTGCAGACCAGGAATGAAAGAATGTTCCTGATGACCTTCCTGGTAGTCAACGTGGCGGACACAAAGCAAAAGTTGGAGAACGATATCTTCCGGGCGTCCTCCGTGGCGCAGAAGCACAACTGCCACCTGGTACGGCTGGATTTCCAGCAGGAGCAGGGACTTGTGTCCGCTCTCCCTCTTGGCGTCAATCAGATCAACATTCAACGGGGGCTTACCACTTCCTCTGTGGCGATTTTTGTACCCTTCATCTCCCAGGAGCTTTTCCAAGGCGGCGAGGCGCTGTATTACGGCCTGAACGCCACTTCCGGCAACATGATCCTTGCCGACCGCAAGCAGCTCAAAACGCCCAACGGCCTGATCCTGGGCACCCCGGGCAGCGGCAAAAGTTTTTCCGCAAAGCGGGAAATCCTCAACGTGTTCCTGGTGACGAAGGACGATATCATCATCTGTGACCCAGAGGCGGAATACTTCCCCCTGGTCCACCGTCTGGGTGGGCAGGTCATCAAGATATCCCCAACCAGCAGCCAGTATGTGAACCCGATGGATTTGAACCTGAACTACTCCGAGGACGATAACCCGCTGGCCCTGAAATCTGACTTTATCCTGTCTTTCTGTGAGCTGGCGGCGGGTGGCCGCAACGGTCTGGAGCCGGTAGAAAAAACGGTGATCGACCGGGCGGTGCGTACTGTCTACCGCCCGTATCTGGCGGACCCGAAGCCGGAGAATGTCCCAATCCTGGAGGACCTGTACGACGAGATCAAGCGGCAGCCGGAACCGGAGGCACAGCGGATCGCCGCCGCTCTGGAGCTGTATGTGCATGGCTCACTGAATGTCTTTAACCACCGGACTAACGTAGACATTAACAACCGTCTTGTGTGCTTTGATATCAAGGAACTGGGCAAGCAGCTCAAAAACCTGGGAATGCTGGTCATCCAGGATCAGGTGTGGAACCGTGTCACAGTGAACCGGAGCGAGGGAAAGGCCACCCGCTACTATGTGGACGAGTTCCACCTTCTGCTGCGGGGCGAGGTGGGTTCCTGGAGCGTGGAGATTTGGAAACGCTTTCGAAAATGGGGCGGCATCCCCACGGGGATCACCCAGAACATCAAGGACCTGCTGGCCTCCCCGGAGATCGAGAACATTTTTGAGAACAGCGATTTCATCTATCTGCTGAACCAGGCCAGCGGTGACAGGAAGATACTCTGCGAGCGACTGAACATCTCCAATCAGCAGGCGGCGCACATCAGCAATTCCGGCCCCGGACAGGGACTTATCTTTTTCGGTAACGTGATCCTGCCCTCCATGGACCACTTCCCGCAGGATAACGAGCTTTACAGCATTATGACCACAAAACCCGGAGAGGTTATGAAAGAAAAAAGAATCGAAAAGGAGTGAAAAATTGTCGACCCTCCTTTAAATTTCTTGCAATTGTGCTATAGTAATAAAAAAGGAGGGATTGCTATGGCTGCTAAAAACATACCCGTTTCAGATGAGCAGAGTTTGCTTAAGATTCATAGATCGTTGCTAAAAGCATGGTGGATATTTGCTGCTGTATGTTTTTTCGTGGTTGCAATATCGATTTTTCTGGTTGTTTTCTATATCAACACCATACAAAATGTTATTGCGGCTACCGGAAGCATACCAGTACAATCCTCAAGCGATATTCTCAATTTGTCCATACCTGTCCTGACTGTCTTTGCTGGTTTCCTTGTTTCGTTTCTAGGCATGAAACGCTTTGAGAATATCGACAGTCAATTGGAGGGGATAAAAAAAGAGTTATCCGATGAATATGCCAAGAAGTTCAATGAATTAAATGCATCAAAAAAAGAATTAATCAGCGACTATACTGATCGGTTAGCTTCTCTTGAACGAGTCAGAGATGGAATTGGGAGAGAGGTTGAGAAGGCCGTTGCTTCGCACATACATAAAGAAGGAGATGCGACAATCTGCAAGATTGCTGATGCTCATGCTAAAGCCGAACAAGATATAAAGAGGATGGAAGATTCTGTTCTTGATTTTTTGAGTGATTATTCTTGGCTCATTAACAATAAAGAAGAACTCGATAAGATTCGAGCATCTAGCATTCAGGAACTTTATGAAATGGTGTCAAATGCCTTTGCCGATGAAGACAAAAATGCTGTACCTCGTGTAATTGCAGTTGTTAGACGTACCATTGATAGCAAAGAACTTCTTGGTGATGCGGATCATTTTCACAATTTGGGGACTGCGTTAGCGAGTCAGCATTACACGAAAGAAGCAGTTGGTATCTGTGAACTTGGTTTAACTCATTTTCCCAACAATATGGACTTAATCAGCTGCTTGACGCTATACAACGCTGAAATAGGCGATTTCAAAAGTGCTGAGATTTATGCCAAAAAGCTACACGAATTTGATAGAAGCGTGTGGAACTGGAGAGCCTATACGTTTTATATTGATTACTGCAATTATCTACCCGGAACAGATGTATTAAAGAAATCAACATTGGAGTGTGTAGCGGATTATCAAGCATATCTTCCGACAGAAGAAAAGGCATATATGGCAGCATATGAGACGTATGTAAAATACGGAATGCATAATGAAGCCATTGATGCTCTAAAGACAGCCCATAACACGCTCAAAGTAACACCACAATGCTCAACGAGACTGGCAAACCATTATCTTGCAATTGGCGAGTATGAGCTGTGCATTGAAGCAGCCTCAAAAGCTCTTGTTGGAAATGCAAAAGCACAAGCATCTGTAGAAACTGGTGCAATTTTTGGCACGAGAGGTCTTGCAAAAGATGCCAGAATTTTAGAGAAGGAAATGAAAAACGAACCTATCTCCCAAGAAGAAATAGTTTCTGCACTTAAAGATTTGTTACTAGCTACGAAATTTGGATATGCACACAAAAATATCACTCAGCGTATACTGATACTACAACAATTTCTTGATGATCCGATCGAAAATGGCTAAACTCACCCCCGCTTCGAAAACGAAGCGGGGTTTCTTATGCCAAAAATCAGGAGGTGACTAACAAAATCAACACTACATTGACCCATGTGAGCCTGTTTTCCGGCATAGGCGGCCTGGACCTGGCGGCGGAGGCCGCCGGGTTCCAAACCGTCTGTCAATGCGAGTGGGCGGACTTTCCGTACTCCGTCTTGGAGGCGCATTGGCCGGAAGTCCCTAGGTTCCAGGATATTACGACTTTCACGAAGGAGGCGTTTTTTGAAAAAACAGGACTTGAAACAGTCACCGTCATTTCCGGTGGATTTCCCTGTCAGCCCTTCTCCACCGCAGGAAAACGGAAGGGTTTTGAGGATGAACGCTACCTATGGCCGGAAATGTGCAGAGTTATTACCGAGCTGCGGCCCCGTTGGGTGCTTGGGGAAAATGTTGCTGGCTTCATCAATATGGGGCTCGACAAAACGATTTTTGACCTGGCAAAAGCGGGATACGCTGTTCTCCCATTCGTATTTCCGGCTTGCGGCGTCGGCGCATGGCATGAGCGCCAGCGAACTTTTATCGTCGCGGCTGATGTTTCCCACGCCCCTTGCCTCCGACAAGGGGACAAGCAGGGACGCGGCCAACCTGGATGTGTTTCTGTCCGACAATGGGATTTTCCGCAAGAGGAACAAGAACGGTTCCATCTGGAGTCTGTCCCTGTCAGCAGCGGTGTTTTATCTGACTCCGGCAGCGTCGGAGGGCTACCGTTCCACCTTGAAGCCAACGGCATTTCGGAACCAATCTCCGTCCTCCAACCTGTCGACGCAGATGGTGTTTCAGGAGAAACCTGCGTCGGATACGGCGGCGCTGAACCCGGATTGGGTGGAGTGGCTGATGGGATTCCCTCAGGGATGGACGGACGTATTCTCTGGGACAGAGAGCCCGATGGAGTACCCCGCATGACAGAGCGCATGGATGGGAGGGCATTGCGGCTCAAAACTCTGGGCAACGCTGTCTGCCCTCCCCAGGCGTACCCGATCTTTCGATATATTGCTGCGATTGAGACCGGGAACTGTTATGAGATTTGCCCTTATGGAAAGGCAGGTGATCCACGATGAAGGAAATGAAAGCGCCGGATAAGGTCACGCAGAAAATGACCCATGACGGCGCTGTGACAGAAAACCTTGCTACGGGCGAGGTCACAAATATCAGCGGCCGGGAGGCGGAAGTTGATCTCTCCGCTTCCGAAGAACCAACCACTACGGCGGAGGCCGTGGCGGAGCGTGTTGCTTCTGGGCATGGGCGGCACAAAGTGAGAAAGGCTGTTAAGGCCGATACCCAAACCATCCGGGAAGGTTCGAACGTAAGACAACGCCCTTCTTCCCGTCTGCAATTCACCGATGAAGAACGGGCGGCCCCGGATTTGCAGAAAGCCATCCGACAATCTGAACGGGCGGCGGATCAACTGGACGCGGCAAAGGCCGCCATTCCGACAAAGAAGGTTCTGAAAACCGAGCGGGTCTTTGACGAGACAGCGGGTAAAGGCAAGACCAGGCTTCACTTTGAGGATGTGGAGAAAAAGCCTAATGGTCACCTGCGTCACAATCCTCTTTCCCGGCCGGTGCAGGAATTAAAAGCCACCGTCCACGGCGAAGTCCGCAAGGTGGAGCATGAAAATGTGGGCGTGGAGGCTGGGCATAAAGGCGAGGAACTGGCGGAGCATGGCATAGCGTATGGCGGCAATAAGGTCCGCTCCGCTGTCCGGGAGTACCGCATGAAGCCCTGGCGGGACGCGGTTACGGCCGAACAGGCCTCCATCAAGGCCAACGCAGATTTCCTTTACCAGAAGGCACTTCATGACGATCCGGCTCTGGCTGCTTCTAATCCGGTCTCCCGATATCTGCAAAAGAAGCGTATCCAGCGCAACTATGCCAAACAGATACGCCAGGCTGAAAAAACGGCGAAGAATACTGCTGCCACCGCCCAAAGTGCCGCCAAGCACACGCAGGAGGCGGCAAAGAAAACCGTGGTATTCATCAAAAAGCATAGTAAGGTGGTCCTGCTGATAGTGGGTATCGGCGCTTGTGTGGGGCTGCTATTCGGTGGGATGTCCTCCTGCTCTATGATGGGCGGCTCCGGCGTCAGCGGCGTGTTCCTGTCCTCCTATCTTTCGGAGGACGCGGATATGCTGGCGGCGGAGGCAGCCTATGCGGATATGGAGGCGGAACTTCAAAATGAGCTGGACAATTATGAATCACTGCACCCAAGCTATGACGAATACCGCTTTGACCTGGACGAGATCGGCCATGACCCCTATGTGCTGATCTCCATTCTGTCAGCTTTCCATGAAGGAGAATTTACCATCAGTGAGGTACAGGCAGAGCTTCAGACACTCTTTGACCGGCAATACACCCTGACCCATACTGTGACGGTGGAGGTTCGCTATCGGACGGAGACAAGAACGGACAGTGAGGGCAATGAATATGAGGTGGAGGTACCCTATAACTATTACATCTGCAACGTGACCCTGGAGAACTTTGACCTGTCCCATCTGCCGGTCTATATGATGGACGAGGAACAGCTTTCTCTATATGCCACCTATATGTCCACCCTGGGGAACCGGCCAGACCTATTCGGTACAGCGGAGTATCCCAACGCCTCCACGCTGAAAGAACCTACTTATTACGATATTCCCCCGGAGGCCCTGGAGGATGAGACTTTTGCGGCCATGATTGCCGAGGCGGAAAAGTATTTGGGCTATCCCTATGTGTGGGGTGGAAGTTCCCCTTCCACTTCCTTTGACTGTTCCGGCTTCGTGTCGTGGGTCATCAATCATTCCGGCTGGAATGTGGGACGGCTGGGCGCCCAAGGGCTTTACAACATCTGCACTCCGGTATCCAGTTCCCAGGCAAAGCCCGGCGACCTGATTTTCTTTGTGGGCACCTATGACACTCCCGGCGTCTCCCATGTGGGTATCTATGTGGGCGGTGGAATGATGATCCATTGTGGATCGCCGATTTCCTATGTGAATATCAATACGACCTATTGGCAGGCCCATTATTACAGCTTTGGACGTCTGCCCTAAAAAATTGAAAGGAGCTTTGAGTATGGCAACTGTTGAGAAAATCCGCAATGATATTGCGAAAACGAAGGACAAGATCGCGGAGCTGCAGAAAAAGCAGCGGGCATTGGAGGCGCAGCTTGCGGAGGAAGAAAACCTGGAGATCGTCCGCATGGTGAAGGCTGTGAAGATGGATAACCGGGAACTCACCGCGTTCCTGAAGGCATATGCCAGCGGCCTTATCACGCTGCCGGAGGATATGATGGCGTCATGCAGCGGCGCGGAGGTTGAGACTGGAGAAACGGAGGATTTTGACCGTGAGGAATAAAGCAATTTTGCGGCTGATGGCCGCTCTTTTAGCGGTGGCGCTGTGCGTCCCCGCTTTTTCTATGCCCGCCTTTGCCTATAGTAGCAATACGGTCACCGAAACCACCGAGGGCCTGAAACTCGATACGGAGGAAAACGAGCCCGACAACGAAGCGGAGGCCGGTATGGATACTGCTACCCTGACCGGTGAGGATATCGCTGAACTGCTTTCCTCCCTGTTTGGCTCCCAGGTGGGCGTCACTGTCACCGATGACGGTATCCAGATTGCCGCCGACACAGAGGAAACTGGAACTACCCAGACCGGCATTGTGACCACCAATGGAGGGAATCTGAATGTCCGGACCGGCGCAGGGCTGGACAACGCAGCCTTTACCCAGCTTCCCAACGGGACAATGGTGGAGGTCATCGGGAAGGATGGCGACTGGATCAAAATTCTTTTGCCGGAGCGTGTGGGCTATGTCTACTCCGACTACTTGACCGTCAGTGACGCCGAAACGGAGGCAACCGGAGGGGGCAGCTTTTCCCTCTCCTTTGACGGGGAAGAACTTTCCACCCTGCTGGAGTTGTTCACCGGGAGTCTGGCAACCGGAGGCAGCGCCCCCCTGACCCCGGACGGAAATCTGACGCTGATAGACGATATCGGAAGCTCCACCGGGAGCGGCAAACAGTTTATCACTGTGGAGACCAAAAGCGGCAATGTGTTTTATCTGATTATTGACCGGGACGATAAGGGAGAAGAAACCGTCCACTTTCTAAACCAGGTGGATGAAGCCGACCTTCTGGCGCTCATGGATGGGGAACAGGCGGCGGAGACGCCCATTGTCTGCACCTGTACGGATAAGTGTGTGGCCGGGGCCGTTGATACCTCCTGCCCGGTGTGCAAAAACAACATGAGCGAGTGTACCGGGAAGGAAGCTGCCACCAAAACCGAGCCGGAGCCTGACGTGCCGGAAGAACCCGCGAACGAAAAGAAGGGCGGGGCCGGTGCGCTCCTGGCGGTGCTGCTAATCCTGGCGGCTGGCGGCGGTGCGGCGGCTTATTTCCTGGTACTGAAACCGAAAAAGGGAAAGAAAGTACCGTCTGACTTGGATGATTTCGACTTGGAGGATGAAGAAGAATATCTCTCCGAGGACAAAGATTCATAATTACTTAAATTTGATGCACAGAAAAAATGCACTGCCTCAGACATGGTATCTGTGACAGTGCATTTTGTTTAATGAAGAACCTCTCTCAATGCTTCAAAAGTAAGGGAAACTAACAGTAACAATCCGTCATTCTCGTTACGAATACCCCATTTGCGGCGAGCATCGTTTTCAGAGATGTACGAAAACTGATAGTATTTTTCCTCCCAATCATCAACATTGTAAGGACAATCATCATCAAGGGAAAGAAACCAGTTATCTTTGTATTTGTTATAGAGATAGCGAACAACATTTTTCTTTTCCATCTCTTCGATGATTTTGCTTACAGTTTCGGTTTTGCCAGAAGAAATCTGAGATAAGAGTTCCTGAGCAAAGAGGTCAATTCGGTCCAATCCATTAAATGCCTTTGCCATTCTTTCACCTCCTTCCATTTTGATGAAAGAATTATATCACCGAATTGAAACAAGAACAATATAAGGAGAATGTAATGAAGCTGATTATCGCAGAAAAACTGAGTGTAGCGAAAAGTATCGCATCGGCCCTGGGTGTTACATCCAGGGCCGATGGCTTTTATGAGGGAAACGGCCTGATCGTTTCCTGGTGTGTGGGCCACCTGGTATGCCCGATGGATGCGGCGGGCTATAACGAGCATTTCAAAAAGTGGCGCTATGACGATCTTCCCATTCTGCCGGAGCCTTTTCGTTATGTGCTTGCCCCCGGCAAGGAGGACGCCTTTGAAAACCTCCGTACCCTGATGAACCGCCCGGATGTGGATACGGTGGTGAACGCTTGTGATGCAGGGCGTGAAGGGGAACTGATTTTCCGGCTGGTCTATGAAATGGCTGGCTGCAAGAAGCCGGTCCTGCGCCTCTGGATTTCCTCCATGGAGGACATGGCAATCCGTGAGGGCTTTTCTGACCTGCGCCCCGGTAGCGAGTATGAAGCTCTGTATCAGTCTGCCCTTTGCCGCCAAAAGGCAGACTGGCTGGTGGGGATCAACGCCACCCGACTTTTCTCTGTAATCTACCACCGCACCCTGAATGTGGGGCGCGTCCAAACGCCTGCCCTGGCAATGCTGGCGGAGCGTGACGCAAAGATCAACGGTTTCCAGAAAGAGAAATACCATCATGTGCGGCTGAAGGTGGACAGGGCCGAGGCGGTTTCGGAGAAGATCATCTCCCCGGAGGACGCCCAGACGATACAGGCGGCGTGTTCCGGCACTTCTGCGGTGTGTACCTCCGTCACCCGTGAGCAGAAGAAGGAGCAGCCCCCGAAACTCTATGACCTGACCACCTTGCAGCGGGAGGCAAACCGCATTTTCGGCTACACGGCGAAACAGACCCTTGACTACGCCCAAAGCCTCTATGAAAAGAAGCTGCTGACCTATCCCCGGACGGACAGTCGGTATCTCACCTCCGATATGGCGGAAACGGCCTCCTGTGTGATCCATCTGGCGGCGAAGGTGCCGCCCTTCGATGGGTGCAACAGTTTCTTCCCGCTGGTGGAGCTCATGTTATCGGACAAGGACGTGTCCGACCATCACGCGATCATCCCCACAATGGAGATTGAAAAGGCGGGTATCAAGGCCCTGCCTGTGGGCGAACGCAACTTACTCCTGTTGGTCTGCTGCAAACTGCTGTGTGCATCGGCAAATCCCTATGAGTATGAGGCGGTCACGGCTACCTTCGACTGCGGAGGCTATACCTTCACAGCGAAGGGCAAGCGCATTTTGGCCGAGGGCTGGCGTGACATCGAACGCATCTTCCGATCCTCCCCGAAGGAGAAGCCGGAGGATGCAGACGTCGGCGGTGTACTGCCCGACTTCACCGAGGGACAGACCTTTGAGGGCGTGGAGGCTATCATCACGGAGCATTTCACTTCCCCGCCCAAAACATTTACGGAAGATACCCTTCTGTCGGCCATGGAGAACGCTGGCAAGGAGGATATCCCGGAGGATGCGGAGCGCAAGGGCCTGGGGACCCCGGCGACTAGGGCAGCCATCATTGAGAAGTTGGTGGCTGCCGGATTTGTGGAACGCAAGGGCAAGAGTCTGATCCCCACAAAAGCCGGTATCAACCTGGTCGCGGTATTGCCGGAGCCTCTGACCTCTCCCATGCTCACCGCCCAATGGGAGCAGCGCCTTTCCGCTATTGCGAAGGGTGAGGCTGATCCGGGCAAGTTCATGGAAGGTATCCGCACCATGACGCGGGAGCTAGTCCAGACCTATTCCCACATCTCTGAGGACGGACAAAAGCTGTTTGCGCCAGAGAAGGAAGTGATCGGCGTCTGTCCCCGCTGCGGCAAGCCGGTGTATGAGGGGAAGAAAAACTTTTTCTGTTCGGATCGGGCCTGCGGGTTCGTTCTCTGGAAGAATGACCGCTTCTGGACCTCCCGTAAAAAAGAACTGACAAAGAAGATGGCCGCTGACCTTCTGAAAAAGGAGCGTACCAATGTCAAGGGTATGTGGTCTGAAAAGAAGGGCACCACCTATGACGCCGCTGTGATCCTGGACAACACGGGTGGCAAGTACATCAATTTCAAGCTGGAGTTTCCGAAAAGAAAGGATGGTGCCAATGGCAGAAAATAAGACGCTTCAAAGTTTACCCGAGGTCAGGGCGGCGGTTGCCGCCCTTTCCCCGGAGGACCGGGATTTGCTGGCGGCGGTACAGGCGTCGCCCTTCCGTCTGACGGAGCCGGAGCAATTTCGGGAGTTTGCCGCCAACATTGACTATTTCGTGTTTGAGCCCAATATCCAAAACCTGAATGATCTGGGCTGGCGGTATCTGGCGCAGCATGTAGATATGCGTCTGCCCCCGGAGCTGCTGGATGCTATTGATCCCGTTCCCTTCGGCCACTATGCCATGAAGGAGGAACAGGGTCATTTTACTGAACACGGATATATTTCTCTTTCCGGCGACCAGTGGCAGCATGAACACACCCTGCAGGAACCAGAGAAGAGGACTTCCATCCGGGAACGGCTGGAACAGGGCAAAAAGGAATGTGCCGGCAGACAGACGCAGCCCCAGGCCAAGGGGAAGTCTGAGCCGGAGCTTTAAGGAGGTGCTGATCTATGCCGCATTTTGAATATGACAAGGACTATCCCTTTGCCGCCTTCATTACCAATTTAGGCAAATACAACGAGGGCGAGCTTGTGGGCGAGTGGGTAAAGTTTCCCACCACCGCCGAGGGAATGAAAAAGGTGTTTGAGCGTATCGGGATCGGCCAGAAGGACGATTTCGGCAATCCCTATGAAGAATGGTTCATCACGGACTACGACTGCTATGTAGATGGCCTCTATGACAAGCTGGGCGAGTATGAAAGCCTGGACGAGCTGAATTATCTGGCGTCGAAGCTGGATGAAATGAGCCAGGGCGAGTACGAGCAGTTCCAGGCGGCTGTGGAGATCGGCGACCACTCCGGCAGTGTCCAGGAGATCATCAATCTTACGGAAAATCTGGATTGCTACGATGTGTACCCGGATATCCATGACCATGACGATCTGGGCCGCTACTACATAGAGGAACTGGACGCCATGCAAGTGCCGGAGCATTTGCGGAACTACATTGACTATGAAGCCTACGGCCGGGATATTGCCTTGGAGGAAGGCGGCGAGTTTACCGAGTATGGCTATGTGAGGGATACCAGAGACCGTTTCGTGGAGGTCTACGATGGCAGCCGGGAGAGTATCCCTTGGGAATACCGTGTCACAGTAACTCAGGAGGAACAGGAGTTTCTTGACAGTCAGGCCGTAGAGGAAAAGACAGAGTTGGCCATGGATATTGCTTTCGACATGGACGAGTATTTCCGGCAGCACGATCCGCAGTATGCGGCGGATCACCCGGAGGCGCATGCGGCGAAGGAGGATATCTACGAAAACCTGATGGCCGGGCAGATTGCCGCCTTTGAAGAAAAACTGGCGGCCCTGGGGCAGACGCAGGAGGACTACCTTCCTTCGGAGCTGGAAAAGTATAAGGAGGCTTCCGGGTATGAGGAATCTTTGGATACCAGTATGGCGGAGGTCCAGGAGGAACCGGCCCAGGAGGACAGCTTTTCCATCTATCAGCTGAAGGGCGGGAATGAAACGCTGGATTACCGTTTTGAGCCTCTGGACTCCATCCGGCGCAACGGCCTTTCGGTCAATCCGGCAAATTATGAGCTGATCTATACTGCGCCGCTGACGGAGCGGGACAGCCTGGAAAGTATCTATACACGGTTCAACATCGACCGCCCGGCAGGCTTCACGGGGCACTCCCTGTCTGTGTCGGATATTGTGGTACTTCACGAGAACGGCCAGGACACCGCCCATTACTGCGACCGCTTCGGGTTCTCACAGGTGCCGGAGTTTTTGGAACCAGAACGGGCGAGGGAGGTCACAATCCCCACGCCGGATCAGATGGCGACCATGGAACGGATCAGCACACCCAGAGGCAGCTTTTGTGTGACCGATATGACACGGGAGCAGATGGAGGCGGCCGGGTATGGGGTTCACCATCAGTCTGACGATGGGAAGTATCTTATCATGGGAAATGGCACGCGGGCTTTCGCTATCCTGGCAGAGCAGCCCGAAAAGGATAATCCCCTGCGTACCGCTGAAATGACTCTGGAGGACGATTACGGGATGATCGACGGGGTTATCAACAACGGCAGGCGCGGCGAGGAAGTGGAAAAGGCAAAGGCGGCCGATGAACGGAGCCAGCCGGAGAAAAAGCCCTCCATCCGGGAGCGGCTGGAGAACGCAAGGCGGGAATGTTCAGAACGCAAGCCCCCGGAGAAGGGGCACCCCAGCCGTGAGGCCCCGGAGCATGGCGATCTATGAGCAGGGGCAAGAAATGGAGGTTGGAATGGTCTTTCTTTCTGGGCGAAAACGGCAGGCGACAGTATAACAAGGTCTGCCAGGGCTGCGTCCATGACTGCAAGCAGAGTTTCCGGGCAGTGCTGGTGTCCTGTCCCCATTACCTATCAAGGCGTTCTAAAAACTGCAAGGATAAGGGGCGAAAATGAGCCGTGAAATCACTCGTATTGTCTTTTCCGACACGAGTCTTTATGTTTTCTCATGCGGCGGTGTTTCCGCTGATACAAGGGGAAAAAGATTGATTTTCGCACACTTTCCATAACGCAAAAGCGGGAGTACAGCTTTTCGGTTTGTCCGATTGGCTGTACTCCCGTTTTTGAGCAGGGCTGCACTATTCGGACATGAAATATATTTTTATAATATTGTCCCAAAATATTGACATTTGTCCCAATGTGTTCTATAATATAAATAGAGCAATCCTGGAGGGATTTCCATGAAGAAGAAGAACATTATAAACCTAATACGGTACCACTCTGAAGGAAACGAAGCAGGCTTTCGGAGTGAAGCATATGAAGTGGCAAAAGAGTTTGATCAGATTGGCGATTATCAGTTGGCAGAGTATATTATGGCTCTTCTCTCGAACGCTAACACCTTCGTCCCACAAGTAAGTGATCTATCATCTGGCTTTTTTGAAAAAGTAACTGTCGGAAATGACCCGCTACCACTTCCGGAATTGATTGAGCAGGATGTGATGGGAATGGTCAATGCAATTAGTCGGAATCTTGGGATTAACAAATTCCTGTTCCAAGGGGCCCCTGGAACAGGAAAAACTGAAACCGCAAAACAAGTCGCACGAATACTAAATCGAGAACTATATGCGGTAGATTTTTCAGCCGTAATCGATAGCAAGCTTGGGCAAACACAAAAGAATATTGTTGCGTTGTTTCGGGAAATAACCGAATTTGCCCATCCAGAAAAAGTAATCGTTCTCTTTGACGAAATCGATTCTATCGCATTGGATCGAACCAATTCAAACGATCTGCGCGAAATGGGAAGAGCTACATCCACGTTGCTCAAAGAATTTGATCGTTTAGACGATCGCATTGTTTTACTTGCAACGACAAATTTATTTGACCATTTCGATAAGGCTTTGATTAGAAGATTTGACTCTATCATTGATTTTAACAGATATACGCAGGAAGATTTAGCTGAGATTGCAGAGGTCTTGCTAAACGATTTTTTGAACAAATTCAAGTGTGCAGGAAGAAATATCCGACTGTTTCGGAAGATTGTTAATCTAATGTCACCGATTCCGTACCCCGGGGAATTAAAGAACATCATCCGTGCATCCGTTGCATTTAGCAATCCTTCGGATGAATTTGATTATCTCAAACGGTTTTATAAGGCTGTGTACCCCGAGCAAATGGATATCCATGTCTTGCAATCACAGGGATTTACCGTACGTGAAATAGAAATTTTGACTGGAATATCGAAGAGTCAGGTTTCTCGAGAGTTGAAGGAGGACTTGAGGACTAAATGAATAGCATACTTCAATTAAAGGGCCAGTTTGAACAACACAGTGGGAATCCTGGCGGCGGCAAAAGAAATATTCCTGTTGGCGGCTTTGTTGAATCCACCCATATCTTGGATTTGATTAACGATTTGTACTCTTTGCAGACTTATTGGAATGAGCACACTCTAATTAAGGGTGCACTTATTAGTGTGTACTATACGAGTGTAGTTGCAAAGACCAATCGAATTCGAGGACTATTATGTAAGGGTTCTTCCGATCCCAATGATTCCATCCGTGGCGCAAAATTTGCTGGTGAGAATCCACATATCCAGCATGTGTTCACATACTATGTCGGCCTTGATGTCATATCAGAGACTATCGCGCGACTGGTTACTGCCAGTGAAATTGTAGAGCACGATTATAACGGGAAGATTTCTCACATGGATATCGAAGCCCTAAACAAAGGTCATAAGCAGTATAAGCATCAAGCTCGTTTGGCAAAAACAAACTTTGTGAATGTAGTTGTAGATGCTTTCTATGTTCAGAAGTTTTCAGTTGATTTTACGGAAGCCGATGAAGATGGAGAAGCAATCGTCACCCTTTATCGCACGGATGTAAAAACAGAGGATGTGTTTCGTGCAATTGGCATTGATTATCTGAACGCGAAGCAAATTGACGAAAACACCGTGCTTTTACGACCGGACGAAATTGCACGCTTAAAAGAAAACGCCCCATATCTCATTGCCATGAAGGTTCGTGATTTGAGAGAAGTGCCGTCTGAGGAAAGTGTTGCAAGCGATCCACGCATTGTTCAAATACCTGCACCGCAGCAGGAGCCTGTTGTTGGGGTAATTGATACGCCATTTTCTAAAGATGTCTATTTCAAAGACTGGGTATCTTATGAGAGCATGCTTGGAGATGGCATTGAGTTGGATGCACGCGATTATACGCATGGTACGGAAGTTACATCGATTATCGTTGACGGTCCGACAATTAACCCTGCTTTGGATGATGGGTGTGGACGGTTTAGAGTGAAGCACTTTGGCGTTGCCAAAAAAGGTAGGTTTAGTTCTTACACGATCCTTCGCTCCATTCGCAAAGCCGTTTCTCAAAACCGAGATATCAAGGTATGGAATCTATCATTGGGTTCAATACTACCGATAAAGCCAAACTTCATTTCTCCAGAAGCTGCTGAACTTGATAAAATCCAGAGCGAGTTTGATGTTGTTTTTGTGATTGCAGGCACCAATGGTGACCCCGACCAAAAACCCATTCCAATAGGGGCTCCGGCTGATTCTCTAAACTCGTTAGTCGTAAATTCTGTGACACTTGAAGGAACTCCAGCTTCGTATCATCGTGTTGGACCGGTACTCTCGTTCTTTCATAAGCCAGATGTTAGTTACTATGGTGGTGACACTGGTCAGCCTATGCACGTGTGCACGCCAACAGGAGAAGGATTTGTAAAAGGAACATCTTTCTCTGCCCCGTGGATAACTCGTAAGATGGCATATCTGATTTGCACCTTGGGATTTTCTCGTGAAGTTGCAAAAGCACTGATAATAGATGCAGCCGCAGGTTGGAATCGGAAAGACGGTGCGTCATGCTCTATTGGGTATGGCGTTGTCCCACAGCGGATTGAAAACATTGTAAAAACATCTGACGATGAAATCCGCTTTGTTATGACAGGGACAACTGACGCATATGAAACATACACATACAAAATTCCGGTGCCAATTTATAAAGATAAACAGCCATTCTATGCACGGGCTACACTTTGCTACTTTCCCAAATGTATGAGAGATCAGGGCGTCGATTACACAAGCACAGAAATGGACATTCATTTTGGACGAGTTGTAGAAAAAGACGGAAAAGCAACCATTGCAAGTATCAACTCGAATTCCCAAGGTGATGAAGGTGGCAAACATCTTTATGAGCCAGAAGCACGCCAATTATATCGAAAATGGGATAACGTAAAATTGATCAGTGAAGAATTGAAGGATCGTGCTGTTCCTCGAAAGGTATATGGGGCAGGAATGTGGGGCTTGAGTATCAAAACGAAAGAACGCCTTAAAGAGAAGAACGGCCGTGGCCTTTCGTTTGGTGTAGTCGTTACCCTAAAGGAAATGAATGGCGAAAATCGCATTGACGATTTTATCAAACTATGTATGATGCGTGGATGGGTAGTCAATCGCATTGATATTGAAAATCAGATTGACATTTACAATAAGGCTGAAGAAGAAATCGAATTCTAAAAGGAGGGGCATTATGAATCGAAAAACAAGTAGTAGCTCTATGGCATCAAAGGCTTCTAAGGCGCTGACCAACAACAATACTTCAAAAATTCAAAAATCACTTGCGGCTAGTGTGCTTTCACAGCGTTCTGCATCAAAGCAAACCGGAGCCGCCATGGAGGATATCGCATCTCGCGTACTGCAAAGCAATAAATACTCGGATGAGACAAAAAGTTTTGCAGCCAGTGTCCTCTCTCAGTCAAATGTGGAACGGTAAGGTGTTCTCATAAACCATGTATAAGGGGCGCAATTTCGAGTAAAACGAGATTGCGCCCCTTGTTTTTCTATATTTATTGCTTTATAGCGCCTTTGCCATTCGCAATAACGTCAGTAGTACATACCATGCCGCCACGATTAGCCGCCAGATCAAAACAAAGCCGCCGATCACGCCGCCGATAATGAAGTTCAGTGCGAACAGGGCAATCCCACTGCCCAGGGAGCTGACACACGGTATAATCCAGAGACACATCCGATGGAGGCCGAAGGGCAGACCGCAGAGTATCCAGAGCCACACATAGTTCAGCTCGTCATTTTTCATGCAGGCGGATTTGAAAATACAGTACAGAATCAGCGCTGCTGCCACGGGCAGCACGCTTTTGAAGAAAAACGCTTTGACCGCTTCACCTCTTGTCATACGCAAAACCTCCTTCTGTGCTTCTATTATACAGGACAAAACAGACCTTGCCCAGGGCCAGATTTATTCAAGCTCATGGCGCTTCTGTTCCTGCGCCTGGGGAACGGAAAGAAGGGCGTCCACATTCTGGCGGATAGTCTCATACTCCTGGGCCTCCCCTCTAGCGGAACGGTATTCGGACAGCAGCCGATCTTTCTGTTCGGTGAGCGCGGCCAGTTCATTTTCCATACGCTCCGCAGAGGGAACCGGAACGGCGCCCGCCCACTTTAGTTCTCTGGCGGCGGCCTCAAAAAGGATGATCTCGCTCTCATGTCCCCGGAGGAATTTTTCCTTGTCTCTGGACTGGCGGTATCGGTCATAGATCGGCCGGAGCTGGCGGTAGGTGGCGGCGTGCTTCATCACAAGAGACAGCTCCGCAATCCAGGCCTCCGTCTCCTTTATAGAGGCATGGGCGGAGTCTCTTTTTTTCGTCATAGCGACCAGTCTGCTTTCCAATTCTCCATAGCTGTTAATGCCATGCTCCGTCAGGAAGTTCATGGTCTTGGCGGCCTGTTTCAGATTATTAAGCTTCGCCCAATGTTTGTATCCAGCGCTCTGCTGTGCCTTGATGTTATTCTGGATATCAATGAGCAGACTGATCTTCCCGTCACGCTGTTTCGGCTGTCTGGAAGGTCTGGAATGTCCAGCAATCCGAGCGGTGATGGCTTCCTCCGTGTATTCTGCACCCAGGGTTTTCATACGAGTAAAACGCTCCTGGTCAGAGGCTCGGCAGGAAACGTACTTCCCCCGCTTGATCTCGTATCCTTCCCTCTGCAGACGGAGCAGTAAATCTTCAAAGTCGGCGGAGGCGGGAATCAGCCGGTCGATGGCCGCTTTCAGCTTTGCCTTGTAGCTGGTCCCGTTCTGCGCCGCCTGGTGCTCGATGTAGCTCTTGCCCTTGTCCTGTCCGGGGATGATGACGGACAACCCATGCTCTTTGCAAATGCGGTCGCTGTTACGACGAATATAGTGATAGCTTTGTTTATTAGAATGGTAGTGCTTGTGATCTGTGAAGCTGACCGCATTGAAAATCAGGTGGTTATGAATATGATCTTTATCAATATGGGTGGTAAGTACATACTCGTACTTGCCACCCAATATTTCTTTTGCGAGCTGCATCCCGATCTCATGGGCTTCCTCCGGCGAGACTTCGCCTAGCTCAAAGGCTTGTATTAGGTGGCGGCCCAGGTGGGTGCCCTTGTCGATGGCATGGCGGCGGGTCCATTCAAATTCAATATCCGCTGTTTCGGCGGTGCAGCCATAAGAGGACACCAAGAGCTTCCCATCCGTTTTCTCCGGGTTGCAGATATAGTCAATGGCCGCTTTCAGCGTTGACTTGATAGGATGCGTCTTTGTAATTGCCATATCTGATCCAGCCTTTCCCGGATTTCCTCCATGTCTGCCTGATAAGGGGAGCCGGTGGCGTTAATCCGCTTGGCAATCTGATTGATATTCCGACCGATGGCGGAAAGTTCAGAAGTAAACGCCTTGATATCTGTAGTGTCGGTGTAGATGATATATCCGTCAATCGCCATCTTCCGCAGGTAGGCTCCATAGCGCCGGGTGGGGAGCTGGGACATCTTCTCGTCAATGAGGCGCTTTTCTTCCTCTGTGAGATAGAACTTCATCTGAATGTTCCGTTTTCGGTTTGCCATACGCCGCCTCCGTTCTTCATAAGGGTTTGGGATTATCCCAACAAGCATTTTTTATTTTCGGGCAAGGGACCTGAAAATCCGAAAAATCGCAAGCGGGTACTCGCTTACTGTGCTTGCTACCATATCTTTTCCCTACTTATAAAGCGTTACGGACACTTGAAAATACCCACAAAAGAGCAGAAAAACGCAAAAAATAGAAGCCACTTTACATCTTCTGTAAAGCGACCTCTATTCGTCCAGTTTGATTGCTCCGTCAATGGTTGCCTCAATGATCGGCAGGTATTTTTCCGGGCAGAGCTGCAATTTGTGGTTGACCCTCTGGCGCTGTTCGGTATTCTCTGCGGCCAGGGAGGGATTGAAATACCGCTCAACCGGCAGCTTGCAAATCCGGATCAGCTGCAACACTAAGGGCACGCTGGGAACCGTCTGCTCTAATTCGATATTGGCGAGATAGCGAGGATCAATGCTGACCTGTTCTGCCAATGCCCTGCGGGAGATATTCAGCGCTTCCCTTGCGGCCTTCACATCGGCGCCGAAGGTTTCAAACCCTGGACAATCTTCAATTTTGGCCATATAACATCACCTATTTACATTTTATATTTCATAGTATGTTTTTGGAATGATGCCATATGCACACATATAACACTTTATACTTCACGTAAAAGAAACCTCTGTCTTATGTAAATAGTTTGTTATATTTTTATGAACTGCATTGACACAAACCACTTGATTGCACTATAATGTACTTATATGATAAGTACACTTGCTGTTGAACAGGAGGGGTTTTGTGGAAATCATCATCAGCAGCAATACAAGCAAGCCAATATATGAGCAGATAACTTCTCAAATCAAAGCAATGATTATGACCGGGGAACTGCAAACAGGCGATGCAATACCATCCATGCGTGCTTTGGCAAAGTCTCTCCATATTAGCGTTATCACTGTCCAAAAGGCGTATGAGGATTTGCATAGAGATGGATTTATAGAAACGACCGTAGGACGGGGCAGTTTCGTATCTGCACAGAACAAAGACTTTTTTCAAGAGGAGCAGCAACGGCAAGCCGAGGAACATTTACAGCAGGCGGCAGACATTGCGCGAATGAGTGGAATACCACTCGATAAAATGGTAGAACTCTTGACCCTGTTTTACAACGAGGAGGGATAAAATGAACAATGTTTTGGAAATCGACAGGCTGACAAAAAGTTATCCCGGCTTTTGTTTGAATGGGGTTTCTTTCTCTGTTCCCAAGGGAACTATTGTCGGTTTGATTGGTGAAAACGGGGCCGGAAAGACCACTACGATCAATCTAATTCTCCGCGCCATCGAGAAAGACAGCGGCTCTGTCCTTGTAATGGATAAAGACCACATTCAATGTGAAAAAGAAATTAAACAGCATATCGGCGTTGTACAGGACGAGTGCAATTTGCCTTTAATGTTTACAGTTTCGGATATTGAAACAGTAATGCGGCGTATCTATATGAATTGGGATACCGTGCGTTATTGGGAGCTCATCAGAAAATTTGAATTGCCCGAAAAACGGGAAATTTCAACCTTTTCTAAAGGGATGAAGGTAAAGCTCAACTTCGCAATCGCTCTTGCACATAAATCAAAGCTGCTGATCCTTGACGAAGCAACCAGCAACCTTGATCCTGTTATGCGTGACGATATACTCGATTTGCTTTTGGACTTTGTGCAAGACGAAGAAAACGGTGTTTTGTTTGCTACTCACATTATGAGCGACTTGGCAAAGATTGCCGATTATATCGTATTTTTGCACGAAGGCAAAGTGCTGTTTTCCAAAACAAAAGATGATCTTATTTATCATTATGGTATCATCCATTGTGGTGAAAAGATCTTCCAGCAAATTGAGCCGGGCGACATTCTGGCGTGGCGAAAACAAGATTATGAATATCAGATTTTAGTGGCTGACCGGGATGCAACAGCACGGAAGTACAAAAACTGCATAATTGATCCAGCAACCCTTGATGACATTATGCTTTTGAATATCAGAGGTGAAAAAGTATGATAGGGCTGATAGCAAAGGACTTTTTGGTTTTCAAAAAGCGTTTTAATTTACTTTACAGATTGATCGGTGCTGCCATCCTTGCGCTTGCGGTCATTATCTATCCCAATGAGGGAGTGCAATATATTGCGCTTCTTCTCCCAATGATGGGGGTCGCGTTCCTAACCGAAATAATCAAGGTTGAAGAAAAAAGCGACTGGAGGGACTATCTCCCGGCATTGCCCATTACAGGCCGTGAAATAGTTTTAAGCAGATATGCCTTTTGCGGTATACTCATAGTAGCATTTACAGCCTTGAGTCTGATCCTCTGTGCGGTTGCATCGGTGCTCGGAGATTTCGCACTATCCGCTGTGATGTCCGATTTCATTTTGGGCATTTGGTATGCTGTGCTGTTGGTATGCTTTGGTATTCCAGTCGGGTATTTTTTCAAAAATGATATGTGTACGGGCGCGATGATAGGCTCTTGCTTCGTTATTATGGTTATCCGTACTCTCGGCATAGACAAAGTATTGTTTAGTAACGGAACTCTGATGGCGTGGATTGTTATGATAATCGTAGCGGCCTTGTTGATCTATATTTCGTATCGGGTCGCTTTGTGGATTTATTCAACAAAGCGGTATTCAAAATCAAAGGCAGGCGCGGCAGAAGCCGCTTGACAATATGGATAATAGTAAATGGATTTTATGCCCGGTATGCAGAAACAAAACACGCCTAAAAATCCGGAAAGATACAGAACTCAAAAATTTTCCGCTATATTGTCCAAAATGTAGACAGGAGAGTCTGATCAATGTAAAGCAACTCAATATATCAGTTATTAAGGAGCCAGACGCATAGACGCAGAGCCGATAAACTTGTGGGCAGTCACAGTTTGTCGGCTCTTTTTTTATAACTCATTATTATCTGCCCAGCGGCAGAAAAGAAAAAAGCCGCTGCTGGGCAGACGATTTAACACGCTCAAATAAGCTCATGGCGGCTTTGGATTTTCAAAGCCGCCGTTTCTTTTTGTCAGTCATAACCTACAACGACCCGGAACACCGTGTAAAGACATGGCGGCTCACAGGAGAGGATACCGCCATGTTTATCTTTGTTTTTCTACATAGTACCCATGAGTTTCACCTGCTAAAAAAAGCGTAGCTCCCCCGGAGGAAAAGCCCGGCGTTGAGTATGTACTATACTGTGTAGAACCCTGCGGTTCTGCATCCCTGCGTGCCCGGTTGGTCTTGTACCAGTCGGGCGCTTTTTGTTGTTTTACAGGCCAGCAGAAAAAATAATTTCAACAAAATCAAAAAAGGAGGCGTTTAGCGGGTAGCGAGCGGCCTTACTTTCGCTTTGTTAGCGGAAAGGGAGAAACCCACCTCATTCCCCCAGGAAAGGGGGTGAAAAGATGGATGTGATCCCCCGCAATGACTATGGCGAGCGGTGCCAGTTCGATGCCTATTGCAAGCTGGTACTGTACCATGAGGCAATCGACTATCTCCGGGAAATGCAGAGGCGCCGTGACAGGGAACTGTCTTTCAGCGATCTTTCACAGGCTGAGATGGACAAGCTCTACACGATAGATCATTACCCCAGTGACGGATTTACTTTCTCGTCCCATGGGTATGACCTACATATCGACAATGAACTTGTGGCGGAGGCCTTTGCCGGTTTGCCCTCCCAGGAACAGAGCATTTTGATCCTGCACTGTGTTCTTGAGCTGCCGGATCAGGAGATTGGCCGCCTTGTGGGAATGTCCCGCAGCGCCGTACAGCGGCGACGGACAAAATCGCTCAGCGAGCTTCGGATCAAATTGATGGCGCTTATGCCGAAGGGAGGTTAACGCGCATGAAGCAGCCCAACTACAAAGGAAAAGAGCTTCTTCCTCTTTCGGTAATCGATGCCGCCCGTAATGGGGATGCCCAGGCCGTGGATAGCGTACTGAGGTACTATGAGGGCTATATCAACAAACTCTGTACCAGGGCGCTCTACAATCCAGACGGCCAGCCCCGTGTACGGGTGGACGAGTACATGAAGCGCCGACTGGAGATCAAGCTCATCCATTCTATCGTCAACATGAACTGACCGAACCGACCCCGACGGCGGAAACAGCTTACCCTTTCCCTGATTCCCGTTTCCTTGGGCCGGAGGCTGCACTTTGAAAAAGAAAGCCCAGTGGGAGACCATTGGTGCAGTATAAGGCAGACGGATACATTCTGTCTGTGCCGAGCCGGTCGGCCGGTGCGCCAAGAAATCTGTTGCAAGTCCGCAGGACGGGACCCCTACTAAATAGGTGAGCGACAAACACCGGGCCGTAAAACAAGTATGGCAGCTTGTGGGCGATGACGTACAGGCAGGTTAAAGATACTCGCGCATTGAACGCCCGCAAAGCATTGTGCGCCGCACCCATCAGCATGGGCCGGGGTGAAACTCCCGTGGAGCTGTGCCAGCAGCCGTCCGTTTTCTGCCTCTTTTACTTTCACTCATTTCGCTTTTATGAAAGGGAATATTATGCAAGATAATCTTACAAAAACGAAAGTCGAAAGACAGAATCCCCCTTTGAATGAGCAGACGACCTATCACTTTGGGAACCGCTCATTTATCGTTGAGCCGGTATTTAAAGAAGAATGTGCTGACACATTGGGCGAAGTTCTCCTGCGTCTGATGAAGGCGGAGAGCGAGAAAAAATAGCGCCCAAACCTGGCTGACACGGGCTGAAAACGGCGGTATAATAATCTTGAACAAGATTTATTTGCTGTTCGGCTGGCCCGGAAAGGAGGACTGAATGAGACAGTCGAACAATAAAAAATCCAGGGATGTGACGGCATTCCTCTATGAGCGGCTTTCCCGTGACGACAACCTGGAAGGTGAAAGTTACAGCATTGGTAATCAGAAAAAACTGCTTACTAAGGTTGCCAAGGAAAAAGGCTACACAAATCTGATTCATTTCTTAGATGACGGTATTTCCGGCGTCACGATGGATCGACCCGGCTTCCAGGAGATGATCCATCAGCTTGAACAGGGCAAGGCAGCAGCTGTGTTTGTAAAGGACCTCTCCCGCCTGGGCCGCAACTACATTGAAGTCGGCAGGTTGACGGAGGAATTTTTCCCTGAACACGATATTCGCTTGGTAGCGGTTTCGGATAACATCGATACCGCTGAAGGAGAAAATGAACTTGCCCCGATCCGCAACCTGTTCAACGAATGGTATGCCCGCGACATCAGCAAGAAGCGCAGGATTAGCAACAAGATCAAGGGAAACGCTGGGGAACCCATGGGGCAGCCACCCTACGGCTACATCAAGGATCCCGGCAATCCCAAACGCTGGATCGTGGATGATGAGGCCGCCCAGGTGGTGCGCCGGATTTTCGGCATGACCCTGGAGGGCTTCGGAACAGAGCAGATTGCCGCCCAGCTTGAGCAGGACGGTATCCTGACGCCCCGCGCCTACTGGCTTACCAGGGGAATCAAGCGTCCGGGCAAGGGCAAGGAGCAGCCCCCGACCAAGTGGAACAGCTCCACCGTCACCAAAATCCTGTCCCTGCAAGAGTATTGCGGCGACATCCTCAATTTCAAGACCTACTCCAAGTCGTATAAGAACAAAAAACGGCTGGAAAATGACCGTGAAAATTGGGTGATTTTCAAGGACGTCCACGAGCCGATCATTGAACGTGCTGTCTTTGAACAGGTGCAGCAGAAACGGGGTAAAATCCGCAAACGCCGCACCAATGAGGGCGAGCATAATATGTTCTCCGGCCTCCTAGTCTGTGCCGACTGCGGCTGCAACCTTCATTTCCATTTCAATCAAGGAAACCCAGAGATCAAGTATTTTAACTGTTCCAATTACAAGGGCAACCGCGGGACCTGTACCTCTACTCATTATGTGCGGGTAGACTTTCTGGAACAGGTGGTGTTGGGAGAAATCCGGCGCCTGACGAAATTTGCAAGCATCTATGAGGACGAATTTCTGAAAGCGGTGATCGGGCACTCCCAGCAGGCGGAAGAAACAAACCGCAAGCTGAAGGAGCGGGAGTTAAAAGCCCTTCTCGCCCGTGACGAAGAACTGGACGGACTCTTTGAGCGCATCTATGAGGACAATGTTTCCGGCAAGCTCTCTGACGACCGTTTTGCAAAAATGTCACGGCGGTATGAGGACGAACATCGGGAATTGTCGGAGAAAATAAAAAAGCTCCGCTCCGAAATCGAGAAGCAGAGCAGTCAAGTCATGACCACGGATTTATTCATCTCTTTGGTTCGCAAGTACACCAGGGCACGAAAGCTGACACCTAGGATGCTGAACGAGCTGATAGAGAAGATTGAGGTTTTCAATGCTGAAAAGATCGACGGTGTATGGGAACAGCGGCTCCGTATCCATTACAACTGCGTTGGTGTGATCGAGATACCGAAGATGCTGCCCCTGCCGATCCCGGATGTGACCGTGAATACAAGAAAAGGCGTCTATGTCAGCTACGCCGAAACGCACGAACTCGCCGTTTGAACAGAAAAAAGGCGAGTGTCCTTAAACAGCATCTCAAATGCTGTAAGAACACTCGCCATGGTTGCGGGGGAAGGATTCGAACCAACGACCTCCGGGTTATGAGCTGCGCTCGGAAAGTTCGTCCAGCCCTTTCCACTCCGTTTGGGACGCTTTAACCCGGAAATTTCAGAGTATTTGGGCCCTATGTACTTTCTGATCTTTTCCGCTCGTTTCCCCGTATGGGTCACGGTATGGGTCAAAGGGAATAATTACATTCAATATTTGCGCCGCAGTATTCAAAGAAGAGGCCCTTGAACAATGGACAGCAAGTCCAGCAGTCTGCTGATTCTGCTGTCAGACGCCTCGTATCCGGCGGCAGAGCCTATCCCTATGGCATAAAATCCGCCCCTTTTTGCGGCCTCAATTCCCGCGGCGGCGTCTTCCACCACCGCCGCGCGGCGCGGCGATACCCGCAGCTTTTCCGCCGCCAGAAGAAAGACCTCCGGATCCGGCTTTGAACAGCTGATCTCCGTCCCGTCAGCCACCGCGTCGAAAAAAGATTCAAGGCCCAGGCGGGACAGGATCAGGCCGGCGTTTTTGCTGGACGAGCCGATGGCGAGCCGGACGCCCCGGGCTTTCAGCGCGTTCAGGGTCTCCCAAGTTTCCGGTGAAAGATCACCCGGCGTCATCTCTGCCAGAAATCCCCGGTATATTTCATTTTTCTCTTCCGCCATACGCTGTTTTTCCTCCTCGGAGCAGGACTTTCCGCCGTTTTCCAGAATGATCTCCAGACTGTCCCGGCGGCTGACGCCGCGCAGGCGCTCATTGACCGTCCGGTCAAAGGGGATGCCGTACTGATCCGCCAAAGCTTTCCAGGCCAAGTAATGGAAGTTGTCGGTATGGCAGATCACACCGTCTAAGTCAAAAATAATCGCTTCAAATTTCATTTTTCTCCTTAAAAAGGTCCGTGCTTTGTGCCGCACGGACTTTTTCTTATTCAGCTAAATTGATTTTCAAAAGTGCACTGCCGGGCCGTACGAACACAGGGAGCCTTCCGCCCCCTCCTGCCGTAACGATCTGCCCGCCGGCATAGCATTTCCGGTCAAACAGCCCGATCCATTCACCCCGGGGCAGATAGACCTGCCGCGTCTCCCTGTTTTCCTCCAGAAGCGGTGCTACGAGGAGATCGTCTCCCAGCATGAATTCATCATCACAGCGCACCGCGTACCGGTCTTCCGGCCAGTCGTATACCAGCGGGCGCATCATAGGGCGGCTTTCCTCCACACATTCCCGGGCGGTTTTGCTCAGATACGGGACCAGCTTCATGCGCAGCTTGTGCCAGAAACGCATTTCATCCAGAAACTCCGGCAGTTCATAGGCCGCCGCCATATTCCACGGGCTTCGCTCGTTGTTGCCCTCGCCGCCGGGCATCAGTTCCCGGAATTGTCCGCCGTCCGGCTCCGAATGCCACTGCATCACCGGGCAGAAGCAGGCCATCTGGGTTGCCCGCCGGTAAAGGTCCGGGCTGGGCAAGGGGCCGGCAAAGCCGGCAATATCAAAGCCCCAGAAGAGGATCCCCGACGCGGCGGCGGAGAGCCCAGCCCTGAGCACACTTTTCAGCTCACGGTTCCGGGACTGCTGGTCCCCCGCCCAGTGCAGGGGCACAAGATGCTGTCCGGAAAAGCCGGCCCGGCTGAACAGGATCCTGTTTTCCCCCACAAAGGCCTTATAGCTTGCCGTATAATCCCGGGAATAGCGGTTTTCCCCGGTCTTTCCGTCCGCACCGTCGGCAAAGACCACATCCTCCCGGTAAATAAATTCACCGCCGTCCGTTTTGAAGCCGTCAACACCCATGTCCAGCAGATACTGCCGCTTTCCAAACCATTCACTGACGGTTCTGGCATTGGTAAAGTCCGGCACCATGGAGCCGGAGAACCAGTGGCCTTCCGGGATGGTGTAGGGCGTCCCGTCCCGGTTCATCACACACAGCTTCTCCGCTGCGGCGTGTTCCCGGTCCAGCTCATTCTGGGCATTAAGCTCTTCATCACCGCCCTGCTTTTTATAGACAGGCACCTGCCACAGCAGCAGGTGCAGACCTGCCTTGTGGAAGCGGTCGATCATTCCCTTGGGGTCGGGCCAGGGAGAGGAAGAGAAGTCAAAATCCTCACAGCGCATCGTGCCCCCGTCGGGCACCGGCGTATATTTGGCCCCGTTCCAGATATAGAAGGTGGCCTCGTCGCTCCAGGCCTCCAGCACGATGACCCCCGCCGGGAAATCGTATTCCGCGAGCTTTTCCAGCTGCTCTTCCGCCTCTGCCTGGGTATTCCAGCGGTTGGCGGAGATCCAGGGTGCAAAGGCCCAGTCCGGCGGCAGCGCCGCTTTTCCGAAGAGGCCCATATATTCCCTGATGACCTCTTCCGGCGAGCCGGTAAACAGAATAACCTCAGCCTCCTCCGGCAGCGTCACCCTGATTTCCCCTTCCCCGAAAGAAAAGCTTGTGGTCTCGCAGCTGTCCACATACAGCCCGAAGCCGGTGTCTGTCCAGAAGAAGGGCGCGGCGCAATAGGTCTTTTCGCCCTGAAAGCAAAACTTCTCCTCCACCCGGTTGACCACGGTATTGCCCTTTTGATTGAAAAAGTCGTACTTTTCGCCCATGCCGTAGGCCCCGCCGTAGCTGAGACGGATGCGCATCGCCGCGCCGTCTCTCTCGATCTCCGCCTCACCTTGGGGGTATGGGATAAAGCGATGTTGTTTTTCTCTGCCACTTTTCTGCATCAGCCTTTTATTCCTCCGGCCATCATGCCATTTTCAAAATATTTCTGTGCAAAGATATATACCAGAATGATGGGGACCATGGAGATCAGACTGCCGGCCATCAGAACATTGTACTCGGTGGAATACTGTCCGTTCAGGGTGGAAAGGGCGATGGGCAAGGTCATTTTCGCCTTGTCCGTCAGCATAAGCAGCGGCCACAGGTAATCATTCCAGGCCTCCATAAAGGTGGTTATGGATAAAGTCGCCAGGGTGGGCCTGCACAGGGGCAGAGCCACGCGGAAATACACCCTGAAAGTGGAAGCACCGTCTATCCTTGCCGCGTCCAGATAGTCGTTGGGGATCGTCCGCATCTGCTGAACCAGCAGGAAGATGGCAAAGGGGCGGAAGATCGAGGGCAGAATAACGCTGGAATAGGTGTTGATGAGCTGCATTTTGTTCATCACCACAAACAGCGGGATCATGGTGACCTGCGTGGGGATCATCATAGTGGCCAGGAAGATCTTCAGCAGCATGTCCGCTCTGGGAAATTCCAGTTTGGCAAAGGCAAAAGCCGCCATTGACGCGGAGATCAGCGTGATCACTGTATAGGTCACGGAGATGAAAAGGCTGTTTCCAATGGTCCGGAAAAAGGGGAACTTGGAAAACACCTTGACATAGGCGGCCAGGGTGGGCTCCTTGGGGATCCACTCGATGGGGATGCTCATCAGCGCCCCCCGGGCCTTTAGGGAAGTGGTAATCATCCACAGAAAGGGTATGGTGGCCAGAACGGCAATCAATGTTCCTACTATATAATATGCTGCAGCAGACAGGCGTTTTTTATGTATCATAATTCACCCACCGTTTCTGTCCACGCATCTGGACGGCCGTACAGATCATAATGATGATAAACAAGATCCAGGAGAACGCAGAGGCGTAGCCCATTCGGAAATAGCGGAAGCCGTATTTATAGATCCGCTCCACCATCACCTGGGTCGCCCCGTTGGGCCCGCCGTCGGTCATAATCATGATCTGCGGGAACAGCTGGAAGGAGTTAATCAGGCTCACGATCAGCACATAAAAAAGGGAGGGCGTGAGCAGAGGCAGCGTGATCTTCAAAAAGCGGGTCCAGGGGCCTGCCCCGTCGATCTCCGCCGCTTCATAGTAGGTCCGGTCAATACCCACCATCCCGGACAGCAGAATCAGCCCGAAAAAGCCCATGTCCTTCCACACAGACACCAGTACAATGGCGGGCATGGCCCATTTTTCGTCGGTGAGCCAGCCGGGGCCTTCAATACCGAAAATCGCCAATATCCCGTTCATGGCGCCGTACTGCGGCGACAAAAGACTCTTCCAGATCAGGGAAGCGGCCACCCATGAAGTGAGGACGGGGATATAATACAACACCCGGAAAACGCCCACGCCCCGTCTTTGCCTGCTGAGCAGAGCGGCTATGGCCGTAGACACCATCAGCATCAGCGGAATGTACAGCACGATATAAACAAGTGTATTTTTCAGCACTTTCCAGAATTCCGTGCCGGTCAAAATGGCCTTATAGTTATCCAGTCCGATAAAATGCTCCGCCATAAAGCCCGGGGCAAGCAGGCGGTCCAGCCCGTTCCAGTCGGTGAGACTGATAACAACCGATATAACCATCGGCGCAAAGTAGAAAATCGCAAATCCGATCAGGCTTGCCGTCAGGAAGGGGGAGGCAGAGAAAAAAGTTCTTTCGTTCAGCCGTCTTCCCCGGCTTTTTTCGCTTTTCATTTGCCTGTATCACCTCCCGTTATGTCTTGCAATGAAAAAGGAAGGGCGCCAAGGCGCCCTTCCGAATCCTATTTACTCAGCCCAGAGAGATCTGCGCTTCGCAATCGGCCTGTGCGGCATTGAGAGCGTCCTCTACGGTCATGGTGCCGTCTGCTGCGGCGGCCAGATACTGCCCGATAATGTCGCTCATCAGAGCATAGTCCTCAATGACAGGGGGCATGACAAGATAATTCAGGCTTTCAAATACGGCCTCACGGTTTTCGGGAGGCGTGATCTCCAGATAGCTTGCCAGAGCGTCCATATCGCTCAGCGCGGGGAGATCCCAGCCGGCTTCCAGACGGATCTCCGCAGACTTGGTGCTGGAGGTGAGCCAGGCAAGCCAGGTCGCTGCTGCCTCCTGGTTTTTGCTCTCGGGATTGAGAACAACGCAGTTGGAGAAGAAATGGGTGGCCTTCTGGGTGCTGCCCGGCTCCACGGCGATGTCCCAGTCAAAGTCGCAGTTTTCCGTGAAGGTCTGGAATGCCCAGATACCGGTGGGAATCATGCCGAGTCTGCCGCTCATGAACATATCCCAGTCGCCCATGCCGCCCTGCTGCACCGTATTGGGCTGAACGTTGCTGACCAGGACTCTGTCCACCAGAGCCTGGGCGGCCTGGATATTTTCCGGGCTGTTGATGGTAAACTCCGTCTTCTCCTCGTTCAGAAGCGCGCCGCCGTACTGGGCAACGACCTTGAAGAACTCGTTATAGGTGATGGGCTGCCAGATGCCGAAAATGTCATCACCCAGAGCGCGGATGGCTTCCGCCGCCGCCTGCAGGTCGTCCTGCGTCCAGTCGGCAGTGGGATAGGCCACACCGGCCTGATCGAAGAGGTCCTTGTTGTAGATCAAAACCACGTTGGAAAAGCTCTCGGGCAGGCCATACTGCACGCCCTTGACGTTAAAGGCATTGAGCGCGGTCTCATTCAGTCCGCTGACGTCTACGCCGCTGATTTCAGCGAGCATACCCTTGTTGGCGTAAGCGGCAAAGTTTTCAATATTCAGCTCATAGCAGTCCGGTGCGGTGCCGCCGGCAACGCGGGTCTGCATTTGGGTGAAGTAATCGTCGTAGCCGATGGTCTCCACCTCAACGGTGATGTAGGGGTACTCCTCCTGGAAGGCGTCCACCATTTTCTGCAGCGTCTCCTCGTTCCCGCCGGAAGAGTTGAAGTTGCAGTAGGTGATGATGACGTTCTCCGGCTCCGTTCCGGAAGTCTCCGCGGGAGCGGGCGCCGCCTGCTCATCGGTCTTGGGGGTCTCGCCGGAAGTGGTGCCGCACGCGGAAAACAGCATGACAGCCACCAGGACACAGGCGAGCAGCGAAAAAAGCTTGGTCTTTTTCATTGGTTCTGTTCCTCCTAAAAAAATGTTGATTTCTCGGCTCTTTTCGCTTAAAATAGAATTCAGCGTAAGAGCCCTGCGGGGGTCTTTGCTTCGCGGCTTGCATAGGCTTTGACAGGGCGGTGCAGGCCGCTTTACTTTCTCTTTCCTCAGTTGATTTTCTTCACGGAGCCTCTTTCAACCAATTCCAGCGGAAGTATTTCTTCTTGCTTGGGTAAGCTGGGGTTTTCTATATGCTTCAGCAGCAGCTCTACTGCCTTTTGCCCTTTTAAGGATATCTGCTGTTTGACCGTGGTCAGTCCCGGCGTGAGATACTGGGATATTTCAAGATCATCAAAGCCCACGATGGAGTAGTCCCCCGGAACCGTCTTTCCCGCTTCGTAAAGGCCCTTTACCGCGCCGATAGCCAGAATATCCGCCGCGGCCACGATGGCCGTAATGCCAAGGGCGCTTGCTGTCAGCTTTCCCGCGAGCTCCACGCCGCTTTGATAGTCGATCTGCCCTTCAAAAACGTATTCACCCTTAAATTCCACATGAAACTCGTCCAGGGCCTGCTGATACCCCAGCAGGCGTTTTTTCATCACGCCGTTTTCTTTCATCTGCCCGGCGAAAAAGGCGATGTCCCTGTGCCCCTTTTCCAGCAGATGCCTTGTGGCCAGATAACTGCCGTAGGCGTCGTCGATGCGGATATTGTGATAATAGTGGTCGTTGCAGTAGCTGTCGATCAGGACAATGGGGATCTGGGTCTTTTTCATCTCATGGTAAAACTCGTCCGGGTACATGCCGATCACAATGATCCCGTCCAGATTGCGCTGCTTTGCCAGGGTCAGGTAGCTCTCGTTGGCGTCCGTCGCGGAGATCAGAATATGGTAGCCTTTCTGCCTTGCGTAATACTCTATGCTCCCCAAAACCTCGCTGTAAAAGCTGTTTTGAAACATCAGCCTCTCTCCCGGCTCCGTCTGCGGCACCACAACGCCGATCAGCTTGGAATCCCGCATACTAAGCCCCCGGGCATTCAGGTCCGGCACATAGTCCAGCTGTTCTATTGCCTCCAGCACCCTGGCCTTGGTCTCTTCGGAAATGGTGCGCTTGCCGCTGAGGACATAGGAAACGGTGGCGGCGGAAACACCGGCCAGTTCCGCTACATCCTTTAATGTTGATCTCGCCATTGATAGCCCCTTCGTTTTGTTTAATCGTTTAAACTTATTTCTTGGCTCAATAATACCTGCAATCGGTTTTAATGTCAATAGCAATTTTGATTTTTATTAAAAATAGCCTTGACAAAGAGCTGATTTCTGTTATATTTGACATATAACATTTGTTTAATCGCTTAAACATCAATGAGATGAGGAGCAATTATGGAACTGTATATTCCTACTGGCAATGAAGTGGTATCGCTTCCGACAATCAATGAGGAAACCGCCGCCATTGAGTCCGTCAGCTTCCTGTACATGGCGCAGAAGGGCATGATCGAGCTTCGGGGAAGCAGCGCGGTGCCGTTGATGACGCCCTTTGTCCAGCAGATTTTGCCGGACGGCAGGTCTGCGGAGCTGGCGCTTACCGAACTGGGCTGGCACAGGGAGCACGATTGGATCCCCCAAATGACCGCACAGGCGGGAAACGTCCGCATTGACATGACGGTCCTCGCCCCTGTGGGAGAGCGGGGCTTTGCCCTGCGGCTGTCCGCAAGGTCGGATTCTCCTGCTCAGGTCCGGTTTGGCCTGCGGGGCTGCTGGTCCGGCGCATGGCACTGTGTGAATGAGGGCAAGGAGTTGGAAGGGACAAAGCACTGCTATCGCAGCGGATGGAACAACAGTATTGTCTTTGATTTTCGCTGCGGCGGGCCGCTGTTCGCCTTTGCCCCCATGGCAGACCGGGACACGGAAAGCCGTTTCAGTCTGGAGGGCGGGGCTGTGCGCTATTCCCTTTCCTGCAACGCTGCCTTGTCCGCCGAGCCGGAGACCGTCACCTTTTTCTGGGGATTGGGCTTTGAGGAGGTCGCCGCCGCCACCAGTGCCAAGGAGATGCTGCGCCGCAGCTGGGAATGGGAGTACGCCAAAACCGCCGCATGGCTTGACCATCGCGCATACCGCTTTGCGAATCCTCGTCTCTCCCGGATTTACAATACCAATTTGTTTTTCTGTATTTTTTATTCCACCGGGATCACATTGGATACGGAAGAGCTTGTCTGCATTACCTCCCGCAGCTCCCGCTACTATGTAAGCGCCGCTTATTGGGACCGGGACACGCTCCTCTGGGCCTTTCCGGCGATACTTGAAGCGGATCCACCTCTTGCAAGGCAGATTTTGGAATATGTTTTTACAAAACAGCGCCGCAATATCGGCACCCACTCCCGCTATATTGACGGCACTGTTCTTGAACCCGGCTTTGAGCTGGATGAGCTTATGGCGCCAGTCCTTGCGCTGGACGCCTATATCCGCGTCTCCGGCGACAGGGCTTTTCTTTCAGAGCCCTTTGTGTGCGATTCCCTCCGGAGTATTCTGAAAAAGCTGGAAGCGGCAAAAGCTCCGGATACTGAGCTGTACGAGACCTTCCTTCAGCCCACAGATGACGAGCATGTCTATCCGTACCTCTGTTATGACAATGTGCTTGTCTGGGCGGCGCTGAATAAATTGTCCGCGCTCATGCCTGATGAATACGGCTGGTGCGCGGAAAAGGCCGCCCGGGTCAGGCAGGCCGTTTACGACAACTTTGTTTTTGCCGACGGGGAAGGCAAAAAATATTTCGGCTGGTCCGTTGACCTGGCCGGAAAGCATGATGTATACGATGAGCCGCCCGGCAGCCTGCAGTTGCTGCCCTATTACGGCTTTTGTGACAGCCGGGATGAAATTTGGCTGAACACCGTGGAAATGATCCGCTCGGCTGACTACCCGTTCAGCTTTGCCGGTATGCCGGTAGCGGAGATCGGATGCCCCCACGCGCCCTACCCCTGGCTCCTCAGTCTCTGCAACAGTCTGCTCAGCGGCCATGCCCGGCAGGCCTGGAGGGAGCTTGAAGAGATAAAACTGGATAACGACATCGCATGTGAAAGCGTAGATCCTGTCACCGGGGAGTGCAGAACCGGGGCGGCCTTTGCCACCTGCGCCGGTTTTCTGTGCCATGCGATGCGCACCGCGGACCGGGAGATGCTGCCATGAGAAAGGATCTGCTCCTCTCCCCGTGGACCGTGCGGCACACCGGCACGGAGATCCAGGATGATTTTTTGGAAAGCATCTTTTTCGCCGGCAACGGGCGCATGGGCGTGCGGGGCTACCTGCCCTGTGGCCGGGAAGCACTGCCGGTAAAAACCGGGCTGTATGTGGCCGGCATCTTCGGCCAGATCAAGCCGGGTATCACGGACTTTGTGAACCTGCCCACGCCTTTCATGGAGGAGATCGCTATCGACGGGGCCAGGGCCGCTGTTTTCTACCCTGTTGAGCGGGAGCTTGATATGCGCTCCGCCCTTGTGACCATGGGATATTGTCTCCGCGCTAAAGGCAAGGCTGTCCGTGTGGAGCATCAGCGCTTCTTTCCGAAAGAGCACACCGGGCTGTGCCTGCAGCGCACAAAGATCACCGCTCTTGCGGACATGCAGCTGTCCCTTTTCAGCGGTATCATGACCGGCTGCTGCAACAGTCCCATCCCGGACGACCAGACAAAGGAAAATTCCGAGACAGTACAGCTCTCGGCCTTGCAGGATGTCCGCCCGGTCAGCGGCGGCTTTTCCTGCGATTTTGCCATCGCCGGCTCGGGCCTGAGGGTGGCAGAAACGGCACTTTTTCACTGCAGCTGGGAGCCTGTCGGCGGAATAGCGCAGCATAACGGTGCCGTTGGGCTGGATTATTGCGTGGAGCTTCAGAAAAACCAGGAATTTGTACTGGATAAGCTGTGCTGCATCCGGACCAGCCGGGATGTGGACCCCCGAATTGAGGAAGCGCCCGACTACTGGGATTACGACGCACTTTTCCGGGAACACGAGTCCGCCTGGCTTGAACAGTGGGAAAAATGCGATATAGCGCTGGGTGACGGGGAACTTCAGTGCGCCCTGCGTTTCTCCCAATTCAACCTCATCTGCAGCTGCAGCGGCAGGGACGATACGGTGAGCATCGGCGCAAGAGGTCTGACCCACGGCAGATATAAAGGCTGTTATTTCTGGGATACGGACATGTTCATGCTGCCGTTTTTTATTCACACCGATCGGGAAGCGGCCAAAAACCTCTGCCGCTATCGCGTAAATACCCTCCCGGTCGCCAGAGAAAACGCCAGAAAAATGAACGCCGCCGGGGCAAGATACCCCTGGATGGCCGCGCTGGACGGCTCAGAACAGTGCGAGACCTGGGATATCGGCTGCAGTGAAGTTCATATTACGGCGGATGTGGTCTACGCCCTTGACCAATATTGCCGCATCACCGGCGACCAGGAATTTTATATCCATTACGCCGCCCAGGTGTATGTTGAAACGGCGCGGTTCTGGCAGAGCCGTTACACCTATCATCCCGAAACCGATACCGCGGACCTGCTCTTCTGCAAGGGGCCGGATGAATACTGCGGGATAACCAGCAACAACCTGTACACCAATGTTATGGTGCAGCATAATCTGGCGCTGGCCTGTAAAGCCGCGGAAGAGCTGCGCGATCTGGCCCCGGAGCAATACGCGGCCCTGGGTTTATCGGAGAGCGAGGCAGTGCGGTGGCAGCATCTGCGCCGTATCATCCCCTGGCCCCGCGATCCCAACACCGGGCATCTGAGCACCGATGACACTTTCCACCTTCTTGAGCCGGTGGACATCTCCCTGCTCAAGCCTGACGCCCGAGCCAGCTATCATCGGGTGTGCTTTGACCGGCTGCAGCGGTACAAGGTCGTCAAGCAGGCCGACGTTCTGCTGCTGATGACCCGTCTGCCGGAGCTGTTCACCCCGGAGGAAAGGCGCACCGCATGGGATGACTTTGAGCCGCTGTGTCTCCATGACTCCACATTGAGCTTTGCCAGTCACGCGCTCTTTGCCGCGCAAAACGGGCTTTTCGCTCCGGCAAAGGATTATCTCAAAAAAGCTCTGCTGCTGGATCTGCGAGATATCATGGGAAACACAGGCAAGGAAGGCCTCCATCTCGCCTGCATGGGTGAAGCCTGGCAGGCGGCAAAATGCCTGAAGCAAGCTGAGGAAAAACATTGAATCAGCCTCCGTCCATGAGAATCAGCACAGCAAAGGATACGCCTGCAGCCGCCGCTGTATGCAGCCATCCCAATTTGGGGAAAATAATCCTCGTTCGAATTTAGCACAAGATAAAGGGAGGTGGTCGCACGCGGCCACCTCCCGCCCACAAAGCCCCGCAGTGCGGGGCTTTTTCCCGTTTCGGCAAAGGTGCACCTGAACGCGGTTTTCCGGCAGTTCAGGTGCACCTTGATGAAAAAAGATGAGGCATTTCAAGGCTTTCCGGCCTTGTTTAAGAAAAAGCCATCAGAATTCTTAAATTTGCGCCGCTGTAAACAAAGAAAAGCTTCCGAAAACTTTCCCTGGATATTTTCACGCTCTTGTGGTATGTATGTTTGCTGCGAAAGGAGCGTGGAGCTATGGCAAAGAAACGGGCCAACGGCGAAGGGAATATTCGCAAGAGGAAAGATGGCCGATGGGAAGGACGGTACACTGTGGGCCATGACCCGGTGACCGGCAAGCAGGTATTCAAAAATGTCCTTGGAAAGACCCAGGCCGAGGTCAAGACAAAACTCAAAAAGGCCATCGGAGACAGTGGCAAACTGGATTTCTCCAAGACCGGAAAATACACTGTCGGTCAGTGGATGGATCTGTGGTTTGAAAACTACGCCAAACTCAAAGTGCGTCCCTCATCCCATCAGACCTACGAGGGTTATATCAAAAACCACATCAAGCCCAACATCGGCGACATCCCTATCGAAAAGCTCACATCATTGGAGCTGCAGAAGTTCTATAAGAAGCTGCTGACAGAGGGAAGAGTAACACGAGCAGAGTCAAAGAAGCAGCCGAAAGGCCTCAGCGCCAAGACCGTGCGGAACATCAACCAGGTCATCTCCTCCGCAATGGACATGGCCGTAGAGCAGAAGATCATCCTGTCCAATCCAACTGACGGCTGCGCTCTGCCAAAGGTTGAGCAGAAGGAAATGCACACGCTCCCTGCTGAGCAGCTCAGTGCCTTTCTTCGGGAAGCCAAAGAGAGCGGCGTATATGAGCTGTATTATCTTGACCTGGCCACCGGTCTCCGGCGGGGCGAGCTGCTGGGTCTCAAATGGTGTGACGTTGATCTGAAAGAGGGTGTTATCCATGTGCACAGGCAGGTGGCAAGGGTAAATGGGGAAGTCAGGGAAGTACCGCTGAAAACGAAAAACGCCTACCGCAGTATTGCCATCTCCAAAGAAGCAGCGGAAATGCTGAAAGGAATGGAGAGGCAAAAGCGCAGCGAGTATGTGTTCCCCTCTCCGGCCGGCGGTCCGATTTCCCCAGACAGTGTGCGCCACATGCTCCACCGGGTATTGAAACGCGCCGGATTGCCGGAGATTCGCTTCCACGACCTGCGTCACACCTTCGCCACTCTTGCCCTGCAGAACGGTGTAGACATCAAAACCGTCTCCGGTATGCTGGGCCACTACTCCGCCGGCTTCACCCTGGACACCTACGCCCATGTCACTACCTCTGCGCAGAAGGAAGCGGCTCAGACTATGGGGAATGTGCTGGCAACCCGTTAATCCACAATTGAAGATAAATTTGAAGGGCGCCCGCGAACACATCGCCTGCGCCCTTCACGTTTTAGTGTACAATATTCAAAGGAAAAAGCTCAGTATACTTTCCAAGCCTTTCCGCTGCTTTCCGCGTATGGGTCAGGGTATGGGTCAAGCGGTTTGGCTCATATCCTGACGCGTATTATTTTGCGCCAAAACGCGAAAAAAGTTCCGAAAACCAAGGGTTTTCGGAACTTTGGTGGTTGCGGGGGAAGGATTCGAACCAACGACCTCCGGGTTATGAGCCCGACGAGCTACCAGCTGCTCTACCCCGCGATATTTAACTCAGCTTGGATATAATAGCACAGTCCGGGCTTGAAGTCAATACCCAGGCACAAAGTTTTTCTCCGCAGATTTTGACGCCCCGGCGGGGCCGGGGCGTCGAACTTCCGCTCACCAGAGCACATCCGTCCAGCGCTGGGCGATGATGTCTTCCATTTCCGTAGGCGCGAAGATCTGGCAGCTGTCCTCATCCCGGCTCACCACCTGGCGCGTCACATTGTCCTGATTTAGCGTCTCAATGATCAGATACTCCGCGCCCTCGCAGGGCAGGAGCTCCTCGGGCAGGGTCTCCGGCGTGTAGTCCTCCGTCTGGAGCAGCTCACTGTCCTTTGACATATGGAGCACCCGGTAACTTTTGGGCAGCTCCGCGCCCATAAAGGTGACCTCTACACGCATGCTGTAAGTCTGCGTTTCGCCCTCTGAGCTTATCGTATACTCGCTGCTCATGGCCTGACTCATGCTGGAGCCATCGACGATCTCTGAAGAGATACCCATGCCAGCCGTCAGATACACCCGGCCCTCGCTGTCCTGAAACACAGGGTTTGTATAGAAGGCCTCCAGGCCGCCGCAGTGGACATACACCGTTGCGCTGTAATCCCATTCTGTGCCTTCGTCTGTCACTGTCGAATGCAGGTTAAGGGACATGGGGCCGATATTATAAGACGCACTGTAGGGTACGCCGTCCTGCTCCCCCTGCACGCAGAATGCGCCCATGCCCTCTATGCCGAAGTCATAGCCCTCGTCGGTTTTCTCCGCGTAGAGCCGGCCGCCGTATTTTTCCACGTCCTCCGGGGAGATCTCCCCACCTCCGTTCATAACGGTGTTCAGATTATCCTCCAGGTAGCTTTCAAAATCGAAGAGGTCCAGATAATCCCGGGTGATAAACACGCCGATCATCCTATCCTGGCCCAAACCGTTTCCCTCCTCCGCCTCCGGGCGGGCCAGGGAGCAGCCGGACAGCAAGCACAGGGCCAGCAGCAGAGCGAGAACTTTAATTTTCATTTTCATCTTCCGCCTCCAAATTGCCGTCAAACTTCAGAATATCCCCCACATCGCATTCAAGATAATAACAGATGCGGTTAATGGTGCCGAAGCGGACACCCTTGGCTTTGCCGCTGCGCAGGATGGACAGATTTGCCTCTGTAATGCCAACCTTGGCGCAAAGCTCCTTTGCCGTCATCCCCCGGCTGCGCAGCACCTCGTCAAGACACACGCGTATCGCCATACACTCACCTCAGACAAACAGGTCGTTGTCCTCTTTCAGCTCCTTGCCCTCGCCCAGAAGCCGGGAGAGGAGCAGAGCTGCCAGGGCCACCGCCACGGAGGACACGGGAAATTCCACCTGAAAGCTGATGGACCGGAGCTGGGGAGCCAGGACCAGCTGCAGCAGGTACACCCCGGCGCAGAGCAGCACTTCCGCTGTCAGGGCCGCGCGGCAGAAGCGGGCAAGCCGCTGGGAAAGCGTTAACGTCTCTTCCGAAAATCTGTCCTCCGCCGCCGCGTCCAGCAGCTTCCGGCAGAGATACAGCGCAAAAAGGCTCAGCGCGCAGGGCACAGCCCCGGCCAGCGCACGCAGAACAATGACAAACCAACTCAGTTCCAACCCGCTGCGGACAGTGTTTGCCTCATTCAGCGCCCTGATCTCCCCGATTGCTTCCGCCGGAAGCTGATAAAAGAGGCAGAACACATACACCGCCGCCAGCGCGAACAAAATCAGCTTTCCGCATTTTTCCGCGCCCTGCCGGTCCGCGAAGGCCAGGCGCAGCAGAGCCAGCACCAACCAGGCGGCGATCAGCACCCAGACAAGACCGTTCAGCGCCGGCTTTGCCATCAGGGAATACCTGACCTCCGCAAGGGCGGGATTGATCAGCAGATAGAGAGAATAAAACAGCGCCGCGGACCCGGCTAAGAGCAGCAGATCCTCCCAGTGCCGCTTTCCCTTCAGCCGCCGGAAAAGGAACAGCCCCGCCGGGATAAGACAGATCAGCACATAGATCACTATGGCCGTCCCGTTTCCCAGACTGCCGGACAGAGACAGGCGGCGCAGCCAACCGCCGATGGGCGCCAGAGGGAAAGCGAGCACCGCATCCGCAGCGCCGCCCAGCGCGCAAAAGAGCACACAGAGCGCCGCTTCCGCGCCCAGAGCAATTGTCAGAAGCCTGTTTTTCATATTCTCACTCCAAATTATCGTTTTACGATAATCACTATAGCAGAGGAATTATCGTTTGTCAATAATTTTCTTTGAAAAAATGAGCCGGTGCAAAAGCACCGGCTCAAGAAAGCTTATTTATTCTTCTTTCGGCTCGTCGGCTTTGACGAGCACCTTTTCCACCCGGCGGCCGTCCATTTCCAGGACCGTCACCGTCAGATTTTCATAGCGGAAGCTGTCCCCCGCCTTGGGGAAGGCGCCGAAGGACTCCACCGTCCAGCCGCCTACCGTGCCGCTTTCGGCCTCAAAGCTGTCCTCGTCGATGCCCAGAAGCTCCAGGAAATCGTCGATCACCATGGCGCCGTCCAGCTCGTACTCGCCGGTCTCCCGGCGGACGACCTCATGCTCCACGGTATCTGTCTCGTCCCAGATCTCGCCCACGATCTGCTCCAGCACATCCTCCATGGTCAGCACGCCCAGGGTGCCGCCGTACTCGTCGGACACGATGGCCAGATGCTGGCGGTCCCGGCGCATCTGGTTGAGCACCGCGGGCAGCTTCATGGTCTTATACACATAGCAGGGAGGCATAAGGAGCTTTCGGATATCGGCCCGGCCGTCGTCGGTCATGGCTTTCAGAAAGTGGTTGAGGTAGAGCACGCCGATGATATTGTCGATGCTGTCCTCATAGACCGGCAGGCGGGAGAAGGGGGCCTCCTCGATGATGGAGAGGATATCGTCCCAGTCGTCGTCGATGTCGATGGCCTGAACGTCCACGCGGGCGGTCATTACCTCAAAAGCGGAGATATCCGCAAAGCCGATGGCGGCTTGCAGAAGCTCGGACTGGTCCTCGTCCAGAACGTCCTCATCCTCGGCGGTCTCGATGATGGATTGAAGCTCTTCCACAGCCTCCTCCGCATCGTCCCCGTCCTCGCCCTTCATGCCCCGGGTAATCAGGTTGATGACGGACACCACCAGCCAGATAATGGGCTTGAGGATAAACATCAGGGCAGTGATGATATAGGAATCCCGCACGGCCACATTGTTGGCGCACTTTTTGGCGGTGATTTTGGGAATGGTCTCGCCGAAGGTGATGATCAGCAGAGTGATGATCACCGTAGAAAGCCAGGTATTGTCATCCCGGCCGGTGATTAGGATCACAAACACGGAGCCCAGAGAGGACGCGGCGATATTCACCAGGTTGTTGCCGATCAGAATGGCGCTGAGCGCGTCGTCGTAATGCTCCGTGATGCGCACGGCGGCTCCCGCGCGCTTTGAACCCTCGTCCCGCAGTCTTTCCAGACGCAGGGGGTTACAGGAGGAATAAGACATCTCCGCCGCGGAGAAAAAGGCCGACAGGCAGACGCAGACGATGATGCCCACGATCACAAGATAAAGATTCACTGCTCGTCGCCTCCTTCCTCAGTCTCAGGGAGCAGGACAACGTCCAGCTTCAATATACGGTTATGCTCCATGGCGGAAACGGTCACACTGAGGCCGTGGTAGGCAAAGCTGTCGCCCACCTTGGGGATGGCGGTAAACTGCTCATAGGCCCACTCGCCCATCAGGGTGTTCACCAGCTCCTCGTCCTCTTCCGGGTCTTCAAAGCCCAGCTGCTCGAACACATCGCTGACGGATTCCTCCGCGTCCACGCGGTAGACGCCGTTTTCCAGCCGGACAACGTTCTCTTCCACCACATCGTCCTCGTCCCAGATCTCGCCTACCAGCTCCTCCAGGATGTCCTCCACGGTGACGATGCCCACAGTGCCGCCGTAATTATCGGTGACGACGGCCATGTTGATTTTCCGCTTGGACATGATGGGCAGAAGCTCGTCGATATTGGTGCTCTGGTGGACAAAAAACACCTCATTCAGCAGAGGCCGCAGATCCAGATTGCTGCCAAGGCGCAGATAGGCCTTGATAAATTTACGGATCTGCAGAATGCCGATCACATTATCGATATTGCCCTCGTAGACCGGCAGGCGGCTGTGATTCTGGGACTTGATGAGGGACAAAATATCCTCATAGCTGTCCTCAATGTTGATGGCCGCCAGATCCACCCGGGGCGTGAGTATGCTCTCCACCGTGACATCGCCGAACTGAAGGGCGGAGGAGATCAGATCGCCCTGTTCCTCGTCCAGGGTGCCTTCCTCGGTCATATCCTCGATCAGGTCGTAGAGCTCATCTTCGGTGACGGAGATCTGGGCGTCGCCCTTGGCCAGCTTTGATGCCGCCTGACCGATCATCGTGAGCAGAGCCGACAGGGGGCCGAACAGCTTCATAAAGAAGCACAGGGGGCCGGCGCAGGAGAGCAGAAATTTTTCACTGTATTTTTTCGCGATGCTTTTGGGGAGCATTTCTCCGGCAAAAAACACCGCAATGGTGGTGACGATCGTACTGATGGACACCGCACTGAGTCCCCATGTCCGGGTGACGGCCACCGTCACCAGCGTGGCAATGGAGATATGTACGATGTTCGTACAGATCAGCAGAGTGCTTATGGCCCGGTCAAATTCATCCAGGACATAAAGCCCTCTCTTTGCGCGGGCATTTCCCCTGTCCGCAAGGGTTTTTATCTTTGTACGGGAGGCCGACGCAATGGCGGTCTCGGTCACGGCGAAGTAGGCCGCGCAGAATAACAAAACGACTGCGATTATCCAAGGCAATCGACTGCCATCATCCATTTTAGGATATACAACTCCTTTTTAATAAAGTTACAGGATAGTATAGCACAAGGGATATTTTCCGTCAACAAGCAAGTCTGAATTAACTGTAAATTGTGGAATTTGGGCTTGTGCTTTGCTATAATAGGTATATAATAATGTCTGCTGAACAAACCGCCAGGCGGTTTGTTCACGCGGCGTATGCCGCGCAATTCTATGAAAACAGCTGTTTTCATAGAATTCAGCCATTGTTACAATGCGTATTTCCGATGGGGCGTAGAAACGCTCCATCGGAAGGTGCAAGGTGTTTGGGCAAAAACCGCCCAAACACCTTGCACTTGAACAAAGCCAGTTGGCCTTGAAAGCCACTGCTTTCAAGGCTTGCGGCTTTGTTCCGTACGCATTATAATACAGTTTACTGAAAAGCTGCATAAGGAGGTGTTCTGATGAACATTGAGCTTACAGACAAGGAATTTCGGCGTCTTTTGGACATGGTATATATCGGAAACTGGATACTGAACTCCACCCGCGGGGACGACCGTTTTGAGGACTACGACCTGATCCAGGAAAAGCTTTTTGCCCTGTGTCCTGCCAACGGGATGCGCTCTCTGGTGCAGATCTGGCGCGGGCACATCTTCCCCTCCCAGGCCTATGAGGACGGCGGAATACACGAGGCCATCGCCGACTACGAGGACGCGGTGTTCTACAACATTCTGGCCGAGGAGCTGGCCCGGCGGGATCTGGGGCTGGAGGACTGCGACCCGGACGACTTCTCCGAGCTGACCGCCCGGATGGAGGAGTATCTGGCCGAGTTTGACAAGAACGGTCTGAACACCATCAATATTGACATATAAAACCGGAGAACATCATGCACGACGAACTGACAAGAAAAGACATCAAAAAGATGCAGGAAGAGCTGGACTACCGCCGGCTGGAGCTGATGCCCCAGCTGATCGAGGAGGTCAAGCGCACCCGCGCTTTCGGCGATCTCAGCGAAAATTTTGAGTACAAGGCCGCCAAGCAGGCCCAGAACAAAAACCGCAGCCGCATCCGCTACTTAGAGGGGATGATCAAATCCGCCAAGGTCATCGACGACCGCTCCAAAGCGGACGAAGTGGGGCTTTTCGACAAGGTGGAGATCTACATGCCCGAGGAGGGCGACACGGAGATCATCCAGGTGGTCACCACCGTCCGCTGCGACCCCAGAAAGGGGCTGATCAGCAAGGAATCCCCCTTTGGTAAGCAGGTTCTGGGCAAAAAGGTGGGCGACCGCTTCACCGTCCAGGTCAACGAGAGTTACAGCTATGTGGCTGAGATCCGCTCCATCACCAAAACGGAGGACGACGGCTCTGCGCCGCTGATGCAGTATTAATATTCTTTTTCGCTAAATACAAAGATCTGCACTCACCATCAGAGTGCAGATCTTTTTTGCTTTACTTTACCTTTTTGCCTGTTTCATGGACAGGGAGATCCGGTGCTTTTTCTCGTCCACGTCCAGGACCACCACCTTGACGACATCGCCCACGGCCACCACCTCGCTGGGGTGGCGGATGAACTTATCGCAGACCTGGGAGATGTGGACCAGGCCGTCCTGGTGGACGCCGATGTCCACAAACACACCGAAGTCGATCACATTTCTCACCGTTCCGGTCAGCTCCATGCCGGGCTTCAAGTCCTTGATCTCCAGCACGTCCTTGCGCAGCAGCACCGGGGGCAGCTCGTCTCTGGGGTCCCGGCCGGGCTTTAACAGCTCGGACACGATGTCCATCAGGGTGGGGACGCCCACCCCACATTCCTCTGCCGCCTTTTCCGGGCCATAGGCTTCCAGACGCCGGGGCAGCTCGGAAATATTCCCTGCCGCCACATCCTTCAGCGTAAAGCCGCAGAGGGCCAGCAGCTTTTCCGCCGCCTCATAGCTCTCCGGGTGGACGGCGGTGTTGTCCAGCACCTGCCCGCTCTCCGGCACACGGAGGAAGCCCGCGCACTGCTGGAAGGCCTTGGGGCCAAGCTTTGGCACCTTATTGATCTGCTTGCGGCTGGTAAAGGCCCCGTTTTCCTCCCGGTAGAGGACAATATTCTTCGCCGTAGTTTTGGTCAGGCCGGAGACCCGCTGCAAGAGGGAGGGCGACGCGGTATTGATATCCACGCCCACGGCGTTCACGCAGTCCTCCACCACGCCGTTGAGGGTCTCCTCCAGCTTGGCCTGGGGCATGTCGTGCTGGTACTGGCCCACGCCAATGGCCATGGGGTCGATCTTTACCAGCTCCGCCAGCGGGTCCTGGAGCCGCCGGGCGATGGACACGGCGGAGCGCAGGTTCACATCATAGTCGGGGAACTCCTCCGCCGCCAGCTTGGAAGCGGAGTACACCGAGGCCCCCGCCTCGTTGACAATGGCATAGGCCTGGCCGCCGCCCAGCTCGTGGAGCATTTCCACGGTCATCTGCTCTGTCTCCCGGGAGGCTGTGCCGTTGCCGATGGCGATATGCTCCACACCGTGCTTGCGGATCAGGCCGGACAGGATGCGTATGGCCTCTTTCTTTTTGTTCTCGCTGAAGGTGGGGTAGACCACGGCCGTGTCCAGCACCTTGCCGGTGCCGTCCACCACGGCCACCTTGCAGCCGTTGCGGTATCCCGGGTCCAGGCCCATGGTCACCTTGCCCTTCACCGGCGGCTGCATCAGCAGGGGCTTCAGGTTCAGGGCGAACATTTTTATGGCCCCCTCGCAGGCGGTGTCGGTCAAAGCGGAGCGGGTCTCCCGCTCCATGGAGGGGAAGATCAGGCGGTCATAGGCGTCGTCCGCCGCGGCGCGGACAAAGGCCATGGCCGGGCTGCCCGGCTGGATCACCCGGCGGCGCAGACGCTGGAGAGCGGCGTCCCGGTCCAGTTTCAGGCCGACTTTCAAAAAGCCCTCCTTCTCGCCCCGGTTGATGGCCAGGATCTGGTGGCCCTGGAGCCGGTCGATCCGCTGGCTGAAATCATAATACAGCCGGTAGACCGAATCCTCCTCCACCGCGGCGGTGGATTCCAGAGCGGCATTTCTCCAAATGAAATCCCGCAGCAGCTTTCGGATCTCCGCGTCGTCGGAGAGCATCTCCGCCACGATATCCGAGGCCCCTGCCAGGGCGTCCTCCACGGTCTCCACGCCCTTATCCGGGTCAATAAACTCCGCCGCCAGTTCCTCCGGCGCGGGGCTGCCGTTCTCTTGGGCGAAAAGCCGCAGGGCCAAAGGCTCCAGCCCCTTTTCCTTTGCCACGGTGGCCCGGGTGCGGCGCTTTTGCTTGTACGGGCGGTACAGGTCCTCCAGGGCGGCCAGGGTGGCGGCATTGTCGATGGCTTGGCTCAGCTCCTCCGTCATTTTCCCCTGCTCCTCGATGGACTTTTTCACCGTCTCCCGCCGCTCCTGCAGGGAGCGCAGGTACTCCAGCTGCTCCGCCAGCGTGCGCAGGGCGGTGTCGTCCATGGCCCCGTGGAGCTCCTTGCGGTAGCGGGCGATGAAGGGGATGGTGTTGCCCTCGTCCAGCAGCTGGATCACGTTGTCAATATGGCTCTGGTCCCGGTTCAGCTCCCGGGCGAGAATTTGATTTATACTTTCCAAAATATCGCTCCTTCCATAGCCGCGACATTATACCACAACCGGGGCGCAATGGCAAACGCATATTTTTTGAACGATGTTCAATTAATTCTTGACAATGTTTTCCGCCGGTAGTATATTTTATTTGAACGATATTCAATTAATTTCTCAGGGAGTGAGTACATGGCAAGAAAGCCGGTTTTAGAGGGCGGCAAGAAGGACGAGCTGATTGACGCGGCGCTGGCCCTGTTTTTCGAAAACGGCTATGAAAACACCTCCATCCGCATGATCGCAAACTGGGTGGGCTGCGAGGTGGGGCTGTTCTATTACTACTTCAAGAATAAGGACGAGGCTTTTTCCCTGGCCATGGACCGTTTCTTCTCCCGCTATGAGGGCAGGATGGAAGAGCTGGTCAGCCGGGCCGGGCGGGACCCCTACCGGATCATGACCGACGTGTTTGCCTCTCTTGCGGAGGAGACCGAGCGTTTTCGGCAGCTTTACGGCGTCAAACTTCACTGGACGGTGCGCTGGGCCATCCGCGAGCGGGCCTTGCAGGCCCTGGAGCCCTATATCCTGCGGATCATACAGGCTTTGGCAGACTGCGGTCTGCCCTCCCGGATCAGTCCGGAGGCCACCGCCGCCTTTCTGACCCACGGTGTGGGCAGTACCATCATGCACGAGAGCGGAGCGGAATATTCAGACAAGGCTTCCGAGCTTCGCCGGGGCGTGAATCTGCTGATGGGCATCTCCGACGAGGAGGGAGCGCTTTTCTCCCCCTACTACGCGGGCTACAGCGACATTCCGGCCCTCATTGCGCTGTTTTCCCGGGAAAAGGACCTGTTTTCTGTACTTTCCCAGAGCGGGGAGAAGCTGCTGCCCGCCCGGGTCTCCGAAAGGGAGGTTTTTGTTCTGCGTAAGGGCAAGCAGCTTGCGGGCGCAATTTTGTTCTCCCGGGACAATAAGAGTCTGGACGCGCTGTTGGTGGCCCCGGAATACCGGCGGCTTGGCGGCGCGGAGCGGCTCTGCGTCAGCGCCCTGGCCCAGTTTGACGCCGGGGCAGATGTCCGCGTCCCGGGCGGCGTAGCCGAGGGCAGCCCGGTGGAGGCCCTGCTGCAAAAATTTGCCCTGCGCCGGGAGGCGGACGGCCTCATCATCACCGCGCCGGAGAAATGGAGGATCAAAAGCCATGACGCCTGAAACCCTTTCGGTAAACGGAAAAAGCTACCGGGTCCTGCGCCTGCTGGGCCACGGCAAGGGCGGCTACTCCTATCTGGTGACGGACGGAGAGGGCCAATACACCCTGAAGCAGATCCACCACGAGCCCTGCAGCTACTACCAGTTCGGCGACAAGCTGCAATCGGAGCTGAACGACTATGAAACCCTCCGCCGCGTGGGCATCCCCATGCCGGCGCTCCTTGCGGCGGACCGGGAAAACGAGCGGATATTGAAGGAATACATTGAGGGAGAGCGCATTGACGAGCTGGTGCTGCAAGACGCCATGCGGCCGGAGTATTTTGCGCAGATCCATGCTATGTGCGCTCTTTTATATCCCGCCGGGCTGAACATCGACTACTTTCCCACCAACTTTATTGTCCGGGACGGGCTGCTGTACTACATCGACTATGAGTGCAACGGCTACATGGCCCAGTGGGATTTTGAAAACTGGGGAAGCAAATACTGGAGCAAAACTGAGGAATTCATGAAATACGCGGAGGAGAGAGAACATGCTTAAAATCGAACATCTGACCAAGCTCTACGGAGAGAAAAAAGCGGTGGATGATCTGAGCCTGCACATCGAAAGGGGCGAGATCTACGGCTTTATCGGCCACAACGGCGCAGGCAAGACCACCACCATCAAGGCCTGCTGCGGCATTTTGCAGTTTGACAGCGGCGAGATCCGGGTGGACGGCGTGTCCGTCAAGGACGATCCCCTGTCCTGCAAGCGCAAAATTGCCTATATCCCCGACAACCCGGACCTGTACGACTTTATGAGCGGCATCAAGTACCTGAACTTTGTGGCGGACATTTTCGGCGTCAGCCAGAGCGACCGGCAGGAGCGCATCCGCCGCTACGCGGACGCCTTTGAACTGACCGACGACCTGGCCCAGCCCATCGGCAGCTACTCTCACGGCATGAAGCAGAAGCTGGCCATCATCTCCGCCCTGATCCACGAGCCCAAGCTCATCATCATGGACGAACCCTTTGTGGGTCTGGACCCCAAGGCCTCCCACACGCTGAAGCTCCTCATGCGGGACATCTGCGACCGGGGCGGCGCCATCTTCTTCTCCACCCATGTGCTGGAAGTGGCGGAAAAGCTCTGCGACAAGGTGGCCATCATCAAGGGCGGACGGCTCATCAAGTCCGGCACCATGGAGGACGTGAAGGGCGACGAGAGTCTGGAGTCCGTATTCCTGGAACTGGAGGAAGACCATGCTTAAAGCTTTGATGCGGAAGCAGTTTTCCGAAACGGTTTCCTTTATGTTTATGAGCGGCAAAGCCGGAAAGCGCCGCTCTGTGGGCGGCATGATCGGCTATGCCTTTCTGATGCTGTATGTGCTGGCCTGCTTTGGTTTTCTTTTCTTTGCCAGCGCCGGGGCGCTGTGCAAGCCGCTGGTGAGCATGGGGCTGGACTGGCTGTATTTTGCCCTGATGGGCATTATGGCCACCGCCATGGGTGTCATCGGCAGCGTCTTTACCACCCAGTCCAAGCTGTATGAGGCCAAGGACAACGAGCTTTTGCTCTCCATGCCCATCCCCAGCCGTCTGATCCTGGTGAGCCGGCTTCTGGGCCTTTTCGGCCAGGCCCTGGTCTTTGAACTGCTGGTTCTCCTCCCCGCCGGGGCGGTGTATATCGTCAATTTTGGCATGGGCCTGTCCCAGATCGTTATCTATATTCTGATCTGCCTGCTGCTGCCCCTGTTTACCCTGGGCCTGTCCTGCATTTTGGGCTGGCTGACGGCCCTGGCCTCCTCCCGGATGCGGAACAAGAGCCTTATCACCATGATTCTCTCCATCGGGTTTCTCTGCCTGTATTTTTACGCCTACTCCAAGGTCAACACCTATCTCCAGCTGATCCTGGTCAACAGTGAGGCCGTGGGGGCCACGGTGAAAAAGGCCCTGTACCCTCTGTATCAGATGGGCATGGCCGCCGCCGGCAGCTGGACTTCCCTGCTGATCTTCGCGGCGCTGGTGCTGGTGTTCTTCGGCCTGATCTACCTGCTGCTCTCTGTCAGCTTTATCCGCATCGCCACCGGCAAGCGGGGCGCGGCCAAGGTCAAATACAGCGAGAAGCCCATGAAGCGCTCCTCCCAGGGCGCGGCCCTGCTGAAAAAGGAGGCTCTGCGCTTCTGGAGCAGCCCCACCTATATGATGAACTGCTCTCTGGGCTCCATTATGATGCTCATCGGCACCGTGGTGCTGGTGGTGAAGCTGGACGACTTCCGCCCCATTCTGGCCCAGATCCCGGAGCTGGACGCGGCGCTGCCCCTGCTGGCCGCCGGGGCCATCGCCCTGATTGGCTCTATGAATGGGGTCACAGCCCCCTCCATCTCTCTGGAGGGCAAGACCCTTTGGCTCACCCAGTCCCTGCCCGTCAGCGGCTGGCAGGTGCTGAAAAGCAAGCTGACGCTGCACATGCTGATCACCGCCATCCCCGCCTTTGCCTGTATGCTGGTTCTGGCCATTGTATTGCAGGTGGATCTGGTCAGCACCGTGCTGCTGCTGGTTTTCTCGGTCATCTATGTGCTGCTCTGCGCCGTGCTGGGGCTGATGATCAACCTGAAGCTGCCCAATCTGAACTGGACCAACGAGACGGTGGCGGTAAAGCAGAGCGCCAGTGTGATCGTGGCCATGCTGGCCAACTGGGGCATCGCTTTCCTGCTGATTATCGGCTACATCTTCTTAGGCGACAAGCTGAGCCAGGCGCTGTTTTTGCTGCTCTGCACCCTGCTCAGCGCCGCCGCTTCCGCCCTGGCTCTGCTGTGGCTGAAAAAGCGCGGACAGAAGATCCTGGCCCATCTATGAGATATTGAGACATAAAAAATCTGCAAGCGGTTTTCCGCTTGCAGATTTTTTTGATTTGATTGATATCAGATGCGCATGCAGATATCCCATGCGCGCCAGATGACGGTGCGCAGGTTGCCGATGGCCACGCAGTCGCCCACGCGGTGGACGTGTGCGCCCTTCTCGCCCACGGGAGTGGGGACAAAGCCGATGCCGTTGACCACAGCGTCACACTCCACCTTGAAGCTGCCGTCCGGCCCCTTGACCATGGCATAGCCGTCGCCGATCTCGGTGACTGTGCTGTGCAGGTATACGGGAACCTTGTGGTACTCCATGGCGTCACGCAGGAAGGAGGTGTTGGCCAGGCAGGTAGCCTGAGCCGCCACCAGATCGTTGCCGTACTCCACGATGATGGGGTGCTTGCCCTGGAGCACCAAGTCGTAGGCCGCCTCGCAGGAGGACTGGCCGCCGCCCAGGAACAGGACCTTGTCGCCAACTTCCTTCTTCTCAACCAGCAGCTGGGTGAAGTTCAGGGTCTTTTCAAAGCCCTTGATGGAAGGCATGGTTCTGGGAACGGAACCGGTGCAGACGATGATCTCGTCAAAGCCGCGGAGGGTGCCCAGGTCGTTGATCTCGGTGTTCAGGTGGATCTCAATGCCCTCTCTGGCCACCTCGTTCTTGTACCACTGGATCAGCTCTCTGTCGTTCTCCTTGAAGCTCATGGCGGAGGCGGTGATGAACAGGCCGCCCAGCTCGCCGGTCTTTTCAAACAGGACGGGCTTGTGGCCGCGCTTTTTCAGCACCAGGCAGCACTCCATGCCGCCGATGCCGCCGCCGATAACGGCGACCCGCTTGGGATTCTTGGTGGGAACGATCTTATAGCGCTTATGCTGCATGGTGGGCGGGTTCAGTGCGCAGCGGCCCAGATGCAGGGAGTCTTCCAGAGACTGCATGTTCTCGGAACCGGCGGTCTTGGAGAAGTTGAAGCAGCCGTTGTGGCAGCGGATGCAGGGACGGATCTCGTCCTCTCTGCCGGTCTTGATCTTGGTGACCCAGTTCTCGTCCACCAGGTTCTGGCGGGCGATGGCCATGGCGTCCAGACGGCCGGCGGCGATCTCTTCGGCGGCCTTGACCGGATCCATACGTCCGGCACAGGCCACGGGGATCTTGACAAACTGGCGGATGTGCTCAACGTCTGCCAGGTTGCAGTTGTCGGGCAGATACTGAGGCGGATGTGCCCAGTACCAGGCGTCGTAAGTACCGTTGTCGCAGTTGAGGAAGTCGTATCCGGCCTTCTCCAGGATCTGGACCACCTTTTCGGACTCTGCCATGTCGCGGCCGAACTCCTCGAAGTCCTCGCCGGGCATTGCGCCCTTGCGCCAGCCCTTGGTCATGGAGCGGACAGAGTAGCGCAGGGAGACGGGGAAGTCCGCGCCGGCCTGCTGCTTGATGGACTGAACGATCTCGGTAGCGAAACGCAGGCGGTTTTCCAGAGAGCCGCCGTACTGGTCGTTACGGAAGTTCATGTTGGCAATGGCGAACTGGTCCAGGTTGTAGCCCTCATGGACCGCGTGGATCTCAACGCCGTCAACACCGGCCTCGCGCAGCTTCTTTGCGGTGGCGCCGAAGTGCCAGACCATCTCCTGAATTTCCTCCACGGTGAAGGGGCGGGAATCCAGGTTGTCCGCCCAGCGGTTGGGCGTGGCGGAAGCGGAGGCGCAGCTGTACTGCACGTCCACAATGGGGCTTGCGATCTTGTTCAGCAGGTCATTTCTGCCCAGAGCGGCCATCCAGGGGGTGACGGCCATGGAGCGGCCGAAGCCGCCGGCCAGCTGAATGAACAGCTTTCCGCCGGTCTTGTGGTACTCGTCCATGTAGGGCTTCAGCTGACGGTACATGCTTCTGTTCTGATCCAGCCACTTTCTGCCCATGGTGTCGCGGATGGTCTGCATGCCGGGCAGGACCAGGCCCACGCCGTCCTTTGCTCTCTTCAGCAGGAAGTCGGCAGCCTCGGTGTCAAAGTGGGAGGGCTCCAGCCAGCCGAACAGGGAGGTGCCGCCCATGGAGCACTGAACGATGCGGTTGGGAATTTCTACACTTCCGATTTTGAACGGAGTAAATAAAGCTTCGTACTTTTCGTTCATCGTATATTCCTTTCTTGAATTTTTTCACATTCCTCTTTCGGTCAGGGCAGCAGTGCCTTCACAAAGTGAATGGGCCAGGCCAGAACGTCGCCGGCCAGTCTCACTTTGGAGAGTACGGCAAGGAACAGGTCTTCACCCATCCAGCTCATCAGCTTGTCCTGAACCTCGTCCCTCTGGCACAGCTTTACGGCCAGAAAGCCAAGTCCGCCCAGAATTGCGGCAGTAAAGAGCTTCTTTACCTTTTTCTTCATGTTTTCCCTCCTGTTTAAAATATTTTTCAAAAACGCGTACTATTCTTCGTACCTCGATATGGATATTATAATATTTTGCTTTTGCATAGTCAATTCATCAGGCGAAATTTTTTGGTTATAATGCTATACAATTTCTTTAGATTGTCTTGATATTTTGTCTTAATTTGCGCTATAGCTGCATTTCTCAGGCGTATATCCGCCCTAATGGGCAAAGAAAAACTGCCGCGGGACCAATTGATCCCGCGGCAGCAAGCTTGTCAATTGTCCAAGAACTACAACGGTAACTACACCGGCTGAAGCCAGTCTGCTGAGAACAGCCATTGATTTTTCCCTTTTTGAATCGTATATTCGCTCTTGGATCTGCTTTGTTCAATCATTTTTTCTGCGTGAGATGGAAGGCGAAACCGCCGATCTCATTGTTGGAATAAATGAGCCTGAGTTTGCCGTTTTCATCAAAGGCGGCTGAGCTGTCATCAAACTCAATTCCCTTGCTTTCCAGCCACTTGCGGGCGCCGTTAATGTCGTTTGTACCGATGGCAAAATGCCCGAGTGTGCCGCGGAAAGGTTTTTTCATGACTTCAAACTGTTCATTGACGAACCATGAGGCCTCCGTCTCCCGAAGCGGGAAGCCAAAAAGCTCCGCCATGAGCTTTGCCGTGGCCGTCCCCTCTTCCGGGCCGGACCGGTTTATCCCCAGATGCAGCAGTTCAAAGCCAAAGTCTTTTGCATTCATATCCGTCACCTCATCCGATCAGCGCAGGCCTATGGCAGCGGGAATGAACATGGGTGGTCAGGACACCTGGGCGATGAGCCGCCGGAGCCGTGCGATGATACAATTTTTTCATTTGTGTTCCTCCTGTGGTTTTTCTATGTCAAAGCTACGTTTTGATACTATCATCCTGTTTTTTGTTTGTCAACAGATATACTACATGACATGAAAATGCTCTTTCGGGCAGAAAATGTTCCTGCCGCCGCGCTTTCTTTATTGGACGGGGATTTACTGTTGATTTATGGCGAAAATCAAAGTATTATAATGACTGCTGAACAAACCGCAAAGCGGTTTATTCGCCCGGCTTATGCCGCGAAATTTCATAAAAGCGGCTCTTTTAACCGCTTTTATGAAATTCAGTCATTGTAACAATGCGTGTTATTATCGCTCTGTAAGGAGAATGGGCCATGCTTGAAACATTATTTGACCGCTTTGACAATATCGTCGTTCTGGACACGGAGACCACCGGTTTCAGCCCCCGCAGGGAGGAGATCATTGAGCTCGCCATGCTGCGCATATCCCGCGGCGGCGAGGCGCAGGAACACGACAATTTTATCCGTCTCAGCCCCGGCCGCAGCGTCCCGCCCAAAATCGTGGAGCTCACCGGCATTACCGACGCCATGCTGGAAAATGAGGGCGTGAGCAAGGAGGAGGCCTGCGCCGATCTGGCGGAGATGCTCAGTCTGGAGCGCCCCCTGGTGGTGGCCTACAACGCCCAGTTTGACCTGGGCTTTCTGTATTACTTCCTCCATGGCTTTGGAAAGGCCGGGGTGCTGAAAAACGTACATATGCTGGACGCGCTGACGGTCTACCGGGACCGGCGGCCCTTCCCACACAAGCTGTGCAACGCGGTGGAGGCCTATTCCCTCGTCTCCCAGAACACCCACCGGGCCATTGACGACACCAAGGCCACCTATGAGCTGCTCTGCGCCATGGACGCGGAAGAGCCGGACCTGCACCGCTACATCAACCTGTTCGGGTACAGCGAAAAATACGGAGTGTCCGGCCAGCGGATCTCCTCCGTGACCTACCGGCCCCAGGGCTATGAAAACAAGACCAAGCTGTATCTGCGATAACGAAACACGAACCCCCGGCGTGAACAGATGGAGCCGGGCAGATATACAAATCGGAAGTTATCGCGCACTTGGCTCTCCCTTTGGGAGAGCTTAAGTGAGGCTCGAAATCTTCGATTTCGCTAAGCCGAACTTACGCCTGTGGTGGTC
>SAMEA3663248__coassemble_49_pt1 | contig 60925 bp, 52 predicted proteins | sample SAMEA3663248__metabat2_low_PE_036 | metagenome-assembled genome bin SAMEA3663248 (sample SAMEA3663248) | pig gut metagenome | biome: pig gut; feature: pig-associated habitat; material: faeces | place: China | collected 2013 | reverse complement strand
CTGGTACTAATAGCCCGAGGGCTTGACCTACAATATGCAGGTTCAGCCTTGCTCATCCTTCTCTGTTTAGTTTTCAGGGTACAAAAGCTCTGAGAATGGCCCGTTGGTCAAGTGGTCAAGACGGGGGCCTCTCACGCCCCAATCGGGAGTTCGACTCTCCCACGGGTCACCATATGCACCTTTAGCTCAGCTGGTAGAGCACCTGACTCTTAATCAGGGTGTCCAGGGTTCGAGTCCCTGAAGGTGTACCACATCCTTGAGGATGTGAAAACATCCTCAAGGAACCCCTTGACAAAGGGAATTAAATATTGTAGTATTTGGTATGTTCCAAATGCAGTTGGTGTTTTTAACGGTGAGGGTCCACCTGTTCCCATTCCGAACACAGAAGTTAAGCTCACCAGTGCCGACAATACTTGTCTGGAGACGGACCGGGAAGATAGGTCAATGCCAACACAAAGGGTTTGGCGCAGGTCAAACCCTTTGCCCTTTGCCTCCTTAGCTCAACAGGTAGAGCATGCGGCTGTTAACCGCAGGGTCGTAGGTTCGAATCCTACAGGGGGCGCCAGTAAACGGTATTGCCGTCACGATATCGTGGCGGCAATGCTTTTAACTGAGAAACGGACCGTTAGCTCAGTTGGTAGAGCAGCCGGCTCATAACCGGTCGGTCCGGGGTTCGAGTCCCTGACGGTCCACCATTATATGTACCGGTTTTCTTTTTCGTAAGCTCTTATCTCTATTCAGCAAACGTCTCCATCCAATCAGCCTTCGCTTTCAGCTCGGCTTCTTGGTCATGGACTCTGAGCGATGAAACCTGCCGCCGGCAGCTTTCATGTTCGCTCAGACTGACGGTCCACCACTTTGCTCATATAGATGGTCCACCAAATTAAATATAGGGGAATAGCTCAGCTGGTAGAGCGGCGGTCTCCAAAACCGTAGGCCGAGGGTTCGAAGCCTTCTTCCCCTGCCATGATAAATGCCGAATTTGTCTACCATACAGATCCGGCATTTTTCATGTTTATGGGGCTAAAAACCCCGATTTTCCTGTAATTTCAACGAAAAGTAGCTCCCGCATGGTCTTAAAGATCGCGCGGGAGCTCTTTTTATGGCCAAATAGTTCAGATATTTTAGGCACCTTTTGGTTCATAATAGCTTCGCAGAAGTCTCGCTTAAAGTAAGAGGTAGAAGGCTTCGAACCATATTTGACGTTAGGCGAAACAACATATGGTCTCAATTTGCGAATGAAAGTAGGCTAATATCATTCCTGTGATGATTGTGATTTGGAGCTGTACCTGGTAGCTTTTCGGGTGGCAGCGCCTGCATCATCCCGGGTGACATTGCTGCGCCGTGCCTTCTCGGCCTGGACAGCGGCAAACTGTTCCCGGCTAATAATGGCTTCGTGGGCATTCTCGGCCATATACATTTGATGATCTTCGGTGCTGCAACTGGCAATACGTTTGTTGTCCGGATAGCCGGAGGAATATGTCTTGAGCACGATTACGTCGCCGACGTATTTTTCATTTGAGAGCATGGTGTCGATACTGCGCTTGCACCAGCGGGATTTTCCTGTGGGGGACGGGATTTGTTTCTTCTCCAGCTCGCTCAGGATCCCAAGGACACTTTTCCCTTCGAGATACAGGGAGAAGATCAAGCGGACAACTTCCGCTTCTTCCGGGACAACGACCAAAACTCCGTCCTCAGTCTTGTAACCATAGCACTTTCTTGAATATAGCGCGGAGGTACCATTTTTGGCTTGCTCGCGTATGCCCCAGGCAATATTCCTGCTCCGGGTACGGTTCTCTTCCTCTGCAAAAGCAATATCCATCTGCTGGTATAGGATGTTATTTGCATAGTTTGGATCAAACTGCTGGGCAGAGAAAAGAAGCAGGACCCCGAGGTCGAGAAGCTCCTGCAGGGCAGAAAAAGCTTCGCGGGCATCGCGACCGAAGCGGCTTCCGCTCTTTGCCAGAACCACATCCACATTGCCCGCGCGGCAGTCAGCCAGAAGGCGCTGGTACTCGGCACGTCCGGTTGCGGACGCCCCGGTGTAAACATCTATATAGATACCGACAATCCTGAAATCGGGATTGCTCCCTGCCTCGGCAGTCAGGAAGGAAATCTGATTGAGCAGGCTGTGGATCTGGTCCTTGTTATAGGAGCTGACCCGGCAATAAATCCCGACACGCTTCGGCTCGTCAAGCTTATCAATCCGGGTGACCTTCCGATCATGGCCGTACATAGAAATCGCCTCCCTAAATATGATATCACAAGGGCATGCCTTGTGACAATAGCCTACTCACAATTCTGGTGGAAGGCTCGAATCATTTGATAAAAACACATTAAAATCAATGATTTGAGCACGATCGCGAATGGACAAAAACAGCCTAACCAGCACATGATAATTGCCGAATTTGTCTACCAGACAAATCCGGCAATTATTACGTTTATGGGGCGGAAATCCGCATTTTTCCTGTAATTTCAACGAATTGTAGCTCCCGCACTGTCAAAAAGATCGTGCGGGAGCTCTTTTTATGGTCAAATAGTTCAGATTTTTTAGGCACCTTTTGGTTCATAATAGCTCTGCAGAAGTCTCGCTTAAAGTAAGAGGTAGAAGGCTTCGAATCTCAAAACACGCATAAAAGTTGACAGCTAAAAGAAAGGCCAATGTTTACAGTGGCACAGATAAATGGTAGAATATCGCCAAGAAGTTTTGAAAGAGAAGGTTGATCGTATGACTATCACCTACAATAAGCTTGTCCGCGATCGCATTCCAGAGATCATAAAGTTATCTGGAAAAAAGTGCTCAACAGAGATCCTTTCAGATGAAGAGTATCTGAAATCGGTGGATGCCAAGCTTGATGAAGAACTCGCCGAGTATCATAAGGATCAGAATATCGAGGAACTTGCTGATCTGCTCGAAGTGATACATGCAGCGGCTCTTGCGCGCGGTTACACTCTGGATGAGCTTGAGCAGGTTCGCTCTGAAAAGGCCACAAAGTGCGGCGGCTTTGAAAAGCGGATTCTGTTGAAAGAAGTATACGAGGACTGAGGTGAGCAACTATGCCTGAATACAGATCAGCCTCTGGCAGCGCAGCCGAGGATCTGTTCATAGATCTTTTCGCAGATACCTTCGGGGCGGAAAAAGCCGGGTATCTGTATTCACAGTACCCGTTTTACGACATTTATCAGAATGCCCGCTTTGCCGACTTCGTACTGGAAAACGGGGCGACCCGCGTGGCCATTGAGATCGACGATGAGGCCTCCCACAATCCGCGCCTGGTGTCGCAGGACAAGTTCTATGATGATCTGCTGAAACAAAACAGCATGATCCACCTGGGCTGGGATGTGTACCGCTGGGCAGTTCGGCAGATGCAGAAGCAGCCGGAAACCGTAAAGGACGAGCTGCGCGTGTTCCTTGGCAGTGATCCGCGCTTCAAGGAGATCGAGGACTATCTGCCCACCCAGCAGGGCCGAGCACTGAAAGCTGATCAGCTGGAGCTGCGAGAGTATCAGCAAGAGGCACTGGATTCGATGGAGGCCATGCGGCAAAACCGGGAGACTATCGCCCTGCTCTATCATGCCACAGGTACAGGCAAAACCGTCACCGCAGTCATGGATGCAAAGCGCTGCGGCGGACGGGTACTGTTCGTGGCGCACACGATGGAGCTCGTGAACCAGGCTTACATCACCTTCCGCGACCTGTGGCCGGAAGTGACCGTTGGCAAATTCGCAGACAATCTCAAGGAGCCGGAGGCCCATGTGGTGTGCGGGAGCATTCAGAGCGTGGCGCTGAACCTGGATCAGTTCCGGGAGGACACCTTTGACTATCTGATCATCGACGAGGCGCACCACGCCTCTGCAGATACATATCAGAAGGTACTGGCCTATTTCAAGCCGCAGTTTACGCTGGGTCTTACAGCCACGCCGGAGCGGGCGGACGATGTAAATATCCTGGAGATCTTCAAGAACACTGCTCACAAGCTGGACATTCAGACCGCCGTGGAGATCGGCGCCCTGGTTCCGGTCCGCTGCATCCGCATCCATACCAACATCGATATGACCAAGGTGCGCTTTAACAGCGTTCAGTACAATATCCGCGATCTGGACGTGAAGATCTGTGTGACCGAACGCAACCAGCTCATTGTGGATACCTGGCTGGACTATGTGAAGGACAAGCGTACTGTCGTGTTCTGTGCCTCTGTGAAGCATGCCGAGCAGATCGCGGAGCTGTTCCGGGCGGCAGGTGTCGCTGCGATCGCGGTTTCTGGCAGCATGAAAACTTCTGAGCGCAACGAACAGCTTGCCAAGTTTGCCAGCGGTGAGATCAAGGTGCTTTGCGCCTGCGATTTGTTGAATGAAGGCTGGGACTGCCCGCAGACGGAAGTATTGTTCATGGCGCGTCCCACCATGTCGAAGGTGCTCTACACACAACAGCTTGGCCGCGGTATGCGCACGGCGGAGGGCAAGGATCATTTGATGGTCTTTGACTTCGTGGACAATGCCAGCCAGTACAATATGCCCTATTCACTGCACCGCCTGTTCAAACTGAACGAGTACCACGCAGGCGGCACAGTTGTCGGCAAGAAGGGCCAGCGCGAGGCCGAGGACGATCTGTACCGAAAAGGCGAGAAGCCGGACGCGATCATCGACTATCCCGTGGATGCCACCGATTACGAGCTGGTGGATATCTTCAACTGGCAGGAAGAAGCTGCCGGGATGATCTCGCAGATGGAGTTTGTGCGCCGGGTGGATGTGCAGACCGAGACCATCGAGCGCTATGTGCGAGAAGGCAAGCTGGTGCCGGATCTGATCGTGCCCATGAGCGAGCACCGCACTTTCAAGTATTTCAAAGAGAAAACCTTGCAGGCCTACGCCGAGCAGTATAGCTGGAAGCTCATTGACGACAGCAACCGCAAGCAGCTGTTCATGGAAATGGTCGAGCAGATGGACATGAGCTATTCCTATAAGCCGGTGCTGCTGAAAGCGATCCTGACCTATGCGGATGCTGCCGGGCGAGTGAAAATCAGCGATATCGTCTCCTATTTCCGCAGCTTCTACGAATCCCGCCGCGCTGCCGGTCTGAGGGTCGAGAAAGCCAACAGTATTTTTGCCAAAGGCGGCTATAGCGACAGGGAAGCCGAACGGAACATTCTCTCCAATCCTTTCAAGCGATTCGAGGATATGAACATGATGCGCCATACAAAAACGCTGGGCATCATCGAGGTGGATGGGACAGTGTGGAAGAAGTTGAGCGAGGACGAGAAGAAGCGGATTGAAGAAATCTGCAACATAAAGCTGGAACGGTATTATTCGCGGTAGCCTTTGAATTGCATCAATGTGGTTATTTTTCTTAGGCTTAATAGTAGAAAAAACCAACAGATTGAAGCCAGAGACAGCTGGGCTGATGGGGACCTTTTATGAAAGAATCATTGTTACTAGAATGGGATTACGAAAAGAATGGAAATGTTGATCCTGCATCAGTAAAGGACCATTCAAATAAAAAGTTCTTCTGGATTTGTCCTAAAGGCCATCCTTCATATTTAATGCCAGTTACAAAGAGGTCAATTGGCCATGGTTGTCCGGTTTGTTCGAATCACAAGATAATCAAGGGAATTAACGATTTCGAGACAACAAATCCTGAGTTAATGCAGGAATGGTTTTGGGAAGAAAACAATAAGGAAGGCGTTGATCCAAGCACGTTCAGTTCCGGTTCAAGCAGATTGGCATGGTGGAAATGTAAAAAGTGCGGGAATACATGGCGCGCTTCTATCAGTAACAGGACTCGCATTCACAGTGGTTGTCCATATTGTGCAAATCTGAAAGTTAAGAAGGGGTTTAATGACCTTGCTACTCTCCGACCGGATCTTGCAAAAGAGTGGTATCAGGAAAAGAACGGTGATCTCACCCCGGATGAAGTCGTTGAAGGCTATGCAAAAAAAGTTTGGTGGAAGTGCAGAAACTGCGGAAATGTTTGGGAAGCGACACCTAATGCACGAAAGAGAAGAGGCTGCCCGTACTGCTGCAACCATGTAAAAATAGCGGGCTTTAATGACTTCGAATCTCAGTATCCTGAACTCGCAAAAGAGTGGGACTACGAAAAAAACAAAAAGGCTCCGTCTCAATATGCAGCCGGAGCGGACACAAGAGTATGGTGGAGATGCGATAAGGGACACAGCTGGAGGACCGCCATTAATGTACGCACGAAAGGCTGTGGCTGTCCATATTGCGGCAATAAAAAGGTACTTGTTGGCTTCAATGACCTTTTCAGTGTAAAGCCCGAGCTGAAGGAAGAATGGGATTTCGAAAGAAACAAAGAATTATCTCCTTACGAAGTCACCACCGGCTCGACTAAAAAAGCGTGGTGGATTTGCAAAGAATGTGGGCATTCATGGGATGCCGCGATAAATACAAGAGTAAGCGGTTATGGCTGCCCCGAATGCGGGAGAAAGAAAAGCACTATTTCGCGTCTGAAAACAATGGCTGCAAAGAATCCGTTGTTCGAGCAGTACCCGGAATTGCTGAAAGAATGGGATTTTGAGAAAAATACCGGCATTGATATATCTTTGTTACCTGCATCCTCGAATAAAAACGCATGGTGGAAATGCGAAAAGGGGCACTCATTTAGGCAATCTATTAGCTCAAGAACAAACAAAAAAGTCAGTTGCCCATACTGTCATGGTCAGAAAGTCCTTACGGGGGTCAACGATCTTCAGACTCTCAACCCTGGCCTGGCAGCGGAATGGGACTTTGAAAAGAATTATCCACTAACACCTTCGGATGTTTTTTCCCATGCAACTAAACATGTATGGTGGAAATGCCCCGTTTGTGGAAACTCCTGGAAAGCAAAAATACATAACAGAGCAAATGGCCGTGGATGCCCCGTATGCAATGATCACGGGACTTCATTCATTGAGCAAGCACTGTTCTTCTACATCAAACAGGCATTCCCAGATGCTGAGAACAGATATGACTTTGATGGAACAGAGCTTGATATTTACATTCCTTCAAAGAAAACTGCTATTGAATATGATGGATCGTATTTTCATTCTATGAGTGGGGCCGAAGATCGCGAAAACAGGAAGGACAAGTTTTGCAGAACAAAGGGTATTAGGATAGTCCGGCTGAGGGAAAAACCACTTGAGCCAACAAAAGGCGCCACTAATATCTCATGCGACTGCTCCACATGGCCTCTGCTAGAAACGACGTGCAGGGAGCTTTTGAAAGAATTGGGCTTCGATAAAGAAGCCATCATATCTATACGTAATGATTACCCAGACATCATTGAATCTGAACGTTTGCTTATAAGGAAGAATGCGTTTGGAATGCTATACCCACCTCTTCTCGATGAATGGGATTACGAGAAAAATAAGCCGTTGCTCCCGGATTACTTCTCGCGAGGTTCAAATCAAAAAGTATGGTGGAAATGTAAAAATGGTCATTCTTGGCAGGCACAGATATCAAACCGCTGCAATGGATCAGGATGCCCAAAATGCAGGATAAAACCAGTTGTCATGCTTGATCCAGAAACGCTAAATGAGATAAAGCGTTATGGGTCTACAACTCAGGCCAGCAAAGATCTGGGGATCACTTCAAGCAACATTTTAGCTGTCTGCAAAGGACAGAGAAACCTGGCCGGAGGCTATAGGTGGAAATTTGTCGAGGAAGAATGCTGTTAACAAATAGGCTGAGTATTTCCCTCACAGATTAAAGTGGATAACGATAAAGAAGCGCCCATTGAGCAGAGATGCTCGGTGGGCGCTTCATCATGCGAACAATAAACGTGCATAAAAATCGACAGTTTAATGGACTGGCATTGTTTACAATCCTTTCCTTTCATGGTATATTAAACTCTGTATAAACACACAACGGAGGTGCCCCATGCCTAAGGACAACAAGCAGAAGATAAAGCTGCTATATCTGATGGAAATACTGCGTCAGGATACAGATGAGGAGCACCCCATTTCTACCAGTCAAATCTGCAAGCGTCTGGCAGAACAGGGTATTTCTTGTGAAAGGCGTACTGTCGGCATGGATATGAAGGTCTTGAATGACTACGGCTATGAAATCATGTCGAAAATGGTTGGCCATGAGAAAGCCTACTATATTGATGATCGCGGCTTTAGTGTTCCGGAGATCAAGATTCTTATGGACGCGGTTCAGGCGGCTAAGTTCATCACGCCGGGAAAGAGTGTTGCCTTAATTGAGAAACTTGCTGCGCTGGGTGGCAGCCATCAGGCAGAGATCCTGAAGGGGAATATTGTCTGCTTCGATACCCGCAAGCACACAAATGAGATGATTTTCTATAATGTTCAGGCACTCGAGGATGCTATTCGAGAACGCAAAAAAGCGTCATTCCAGTATTTCGATTTGAATGAACGCAAAGAAAAAGTGTACCGGCGTGATGGTGAGCGTTACACAGTAGACCCGATGGCTCTTGTATATAATGAAGATTTTTACTATTTAATGAGCTTTAACTCTAAGCATGAAGCGATCACAACTTATAGGGTCGATCGCATGGAAAGAGTCCAAATTGAAGATGAAGCAGTATGCCCGCAAGCAATAGTCGAAGGCGCGGACATTCATGAATACACTTCCCAAGTCTTCAAAATGTATAATGGAGTCCCGCAGGAGATCACACTCGAGTTCGATGATGTATTAATCGGCGCAGTATACGACCGATTCGGAGAAGATGTGCGTATTACAAGAATCGGAAAAAAGAAGTGCTCAGTTACGGTGACAGTACAAGATAGTCCTGTGTTTCGCGGTTGGGTGCATCAATTCGAGAAAAAAATGAAGATGGTATCGGTCAAAATGATAGAGGGGGATAGCAGCCAATGTTAGGTGCGATAATCGGAGACATTGCCGGTTCCCGTTTCGAATGGAATAACATAAAGTCGAAAGACTTTGAATTGCTGACCGCCATCGGACGCTGCAGGCCGACGGATGACAGCATCATGTCACTTGCGGTTGCTAAAGCGATTCTGAACTGCAACGGCGACTATACGCGCCTTGACAAGCAAGCTGTTTCCTGCATGCAGGAGCTTGGCCGGAAATACCCCCACGCCGGGTACGGCGGGAAGTTCCATAGATGGATCTATGCAGACGATCCTCACCCCTACAACAGCTTCGGCAATGGGGCGGCCATGCGTGTGAGCCCTGCCGGATTCGCCGCGTCTTCGCTTGAAGATGCAATTTCGCTTGCGCGAGCTGTCACCCAGGTCACCCACAACCACCCGGAAGGCATGAAGGCGGCCGAGGCTGTTTCTGCTGCCATATACATGGCCCGAAGCGGAAAGAGCATGCTGGAGATCCGGGACTTCATCGAGAGCAAATGCTACAAAATCAACTTTACGCTGGACAGTATCCGTCCTACGTATTCTTTTGATGTGACTTGCCAGGGCAGCGTGCCGCAGGCGTTCGAGGCATTCTTTGAGTCCACCGGGTTTGAAGATGCCATTCGCAATGCAATCTCCATCGGCGGCGATAGCGATACCATTGCGGCCATCACCGGCAGCATGGCGGAAGCCTATTACGGGATTCCCGATGATCTGCGTAAGCACGCGTTGACATTCCTGGACAAGACTCAGCTCGACATTCTGAACGCTTTTGAGGCCAAATTCGGAATGATCGTCGAAAAAAATGTGGGCAAGGATATGTCCCGCCCTGTGAGTTTTATGCCGGAGAAGAAAACGGAAACAGTAGATCGGCAGCAGTCTATGTTTGAGGCTATGGACGCAGCCGATCAGGCGCAGCACAGCATCGACATTGTCTCCCGGGAGACTACGGCCAATCAGCTGTACAACCATCTATTTGAAGCCTGCAATATTCTCCGTGGGCCGATCGACCAGGACGACTATAAGTCCTACGTGATCCCGATCCTGTTTTTCAAGCGCCTGTCGGATGTGTACGACGAGGAGACTGCCGACAACGAGCAGAAATACGGCGAGGACATTGATCTCTACCCCGAGGAAGAACTGCATGCGTTCGTCATTCCGGCGGGCTGCCACTGGAAAGACGTCCGCGAGACCAGTGAGGATGTTGGCAAAGCAATAGTGGATGCTATGATGGGCATTGAGCATGCAAACCCGGATACGCTGGCCGGTTTGTTCTCTTCTTTTGACGATGCAAACTGGACCGATAAAACCAAGCTGGATGACGAGCGGCTGAAGGATCTGATCGAGCACATGTCCGCGCTTCCCGTCGGCAATCGGAATTATTCTGCCGATGTGATGGGCGATGCTTATGAATACCTGATCAAAAAGTTTGCCGACATGAGCAAGAAAAACGCCGGCGAATTCTACACACCGCGTTCCGTGGTCAAGCTGATGGTTCGTCTGCTGCAACCCAAGTCCGGCGAATCGGTGTATGACCCCGCCTGCGGGACCGGCGGTATGCTGATTGAGGCTATCCGCAACATGGAGGATGAGAAAGCCTCCTACGGAAAGATCTACGGCCAGGAAAAGAACCTGTCTACCTCCGCCATTGCGCGCATGAATCTGTTTCTGCACGGCGCAAAAGAATTCAAGATCGTCCGCGAGGACACCCTCCGCAAGCCCATGTTCATCCACAACGGCCAGCTGCAGCAGTTTGACTGCGTCCTGGCCAATCCGCCTTTCGGCCTTGACCACTGGGGTGCGGAAAACTTCGAGAACGATCAATGGGGCCGCAACCTCTGGGGCAGTCCGACAGATTCCAACGCGGACTTTGCCTGGCTTCAGCACATGTACAAATCCATGCGCCCCGGCAAGGGCCGCTGCGCGGTTGTGATGCCGCAAGGCGTCCTGTTCCATGGCGGGCGCGAAGGCGTGATCCGGCAGAAGATGATCGAGACCGACTGCATCGAGTGCGTGATCACGCTGGTGGGCAACCTGTTTTACGGAGCCGGCGTCTCTGCCTGCATCCTGTTTCTGAACAACAACAAACCGTTAGCGCACCGGCATAAGATCTGCATGATCGATGCTTCCGGTATCTATACCGCTCAGCGCGCCAAGAACATCATGACAGAAGCGGATACTGACAAAGTTTACGCTCTTTGGACGGACTACAAAAACGTCATTGACCGATGCGCGATCGTCGATCTCGATACGATCCAGGAAAAGGGCTATACCCTTTCGGTCAATACCTATATTGAAAAGTCACCTGCACCGCCGATTGACCCGGCCAAGGTGCGCCGCGAATTTATGGATGCGCTGAAAGAAGTGCAGGAGAGCGAAGAGGCGCTTATGAAACTGCTGAAGGAGGGAGGATACATCGATGGCTAATCGCATTACCCTGGATGAACTAAAATCCTACCTCTGGCAGTCAGCGGTCCTCCTCCGTACCAACATCGACGCCGGAGCATACAAGCAGTACATATTTCCGCTGATGTTCTTCAAGCGGATCTGCGATGTTTATGACGAAGAGACCGCGCAGGCCCTTGAGGATTACGGCGAAGACATTGACCTTTACCCGGAGCATGAGCTGCACAAGTTCATCGTCCCCAAGGGGCACCACTGGAATGATGTCCGCCAAGTGACGGAGGACGTCGGTGCGGCGATCGTCTCCGCGTTCCGGGAAATTGAAAAGGCCAACGGCGAAAAGATGGTCGGTATCTTTGGTGACGGTGCCTGGACCAACAAAAACCGCTTACCGGATCGTCTGCTGCGCGACCTGCTGGAGCACTTTTCCTCCCGCAACCTCTCCCTGGAAAACTGCCCGGAGGACGAGCTCGGCCAGGGTTACGAATACCTGATCAAGAAGTTTGCCGATGACAGCGGTCATACGGCGCAGGAATTCTATACCAACCGCACCGTTGTCCACCTGATGACGGAGATGCTGCAGCCCCAGAGCGGGGAGTCTGTTTACGACCCCACCTGCGGCAGCGCCGGCATGCTGATTTCCTGTATAGCCCACCTCAAGGAACAAGGCAAAGAGTGGCGCAATCTGCAGGTCTACGGCCAGGAGATCAACCAGCTGACCAGCGCCATCGGCCGCATGAATCTGTTCCTTCATAGCATTGAGGACTTTCATGTGGTCAACGATGACACGCTGAAAAACCCGGCTTTTATCGAGCGAGGCCAACTCAAACAGTTTGATCTGGTGCTGGCCAATCCTCCCTACTCCATCAAGCAGTGGGATCGTGGAGCCTTTGAAAACGATAAATACGGTCGGAACTTCCTTGGCACACCGCCCCAGGGCCGCGCGGACTATGCGTTCTTTCAGCATATTCTGAAGAGCCTGAAGCCGGACACCGGCCGCTGTGCGATTCTTTTCCCGCATGGCGTCCTGTTCCGCAACGAAGAGAAGGATATGCGTGAAAAGCTGGTGCGCAGCGATCTGGTGGAATGTGTTGTCGGCCTTGGCCCAAATCTGTTCTTCAACGCGCCGATGGAAGCGTGCATCGTGATCTGCCGGACCAATAAGCCCCTGGAGCACCGCGGTAAGATCCTGCTGATCAACGCCGTCAAGGAAGTTACCCGCAAGAATGCCCAAAGCTATCTGGAAGACGAACATATCGAGCATATCGCCTCAGCTTACCGGAACTTCCAGGATGAAGAAGGCTACGCAAAGGTCGTCACCCTGGAAGAGGTCGAGAAGCAGAATTTCTCCCTCAGTATTCCTCTGTATGTCCGTGGGGCAACCGGTACCCCGGAACCGATCAAGTCCCTGGATGAATGTATCGACGACTGGATCTCCCAAAGCGTCAATGTGCAGGCTTCTCTGCAGGCGCTGACAGATTTCCTGGGACAGGCAGGTGATGAGAATGGCTAAAGTGAAACTCGGTGAAGTGGCAAAAGAATACAAAGCAACCGTAAAGGATGCAGCCGATCTTCCCGTTGTCGGTCTTGAACATCTGATTCCCGGTCAGGTCGAGCTGACCCAGTGGAGCGAGGATGCCGATAACACCTTCACCAAAGGCTTTAAGAAGGGTCAGATGCTGTTCGGTCGTCGACGGGCTTATCTGAAGAAGGCCGCACTTGCCCCCTTTGACGGGATCTGCTCGGGGGATATCACGGTGATTGAGGCGATCCCGGAAAGGATCATGCCGGAGTTGCTCCCCTTTGTGATTCAAAATGACAGCCTCTTTGACTATGCTGTGGAGAAATCCGCAGGCTCCCTCTCCCCGCGTGTCAAATGGGAACATCTAAAAAACTATGAGTTTGAACTGCCGGAAATGGAGCACCAGAGAGCGTTGGTGGATCTGCTGTGGGCCATGACCAGAACGAAAAAGGCATACCAGGAGCTCGTAAAAAAGACCGATGAGCTTGTAAAATCGCAATTTTGCGCTGACCTGAGAGGCGGTGAGCTCTGTGCCTGAGTACTGCTTCGACGAGATCGCAATTAACAGCAAAGAGAAGAAAAAGCCGACCGAAGAAGACAAGTACACGTATATCGGCCTTGAGCATCTGGATACCGGGTCGCTGACCGTTTCCCGCTGGGGATCGGAGATCGCGCCGACCGGAGATAAGCTTGTCATGCGCAAGGGAGATGTCCTTTTCGGCAAACGTCGTGCTTATCAGAAAAAAGTAGCAATTGCACCTTTTGATGGAATTTTCTCTGCACACGGAATGGTTCTCCGGCCGAGAGAAGACGTCATTACCAAGGATTTCTTCCCACTCTTTATTAGCTCTGATTATTTCCTGGATGAGGCCATCAAGATCTCAGTGGGCTCTCTTTCTCCTACGATTAACTGGAGTGATCTGAAAGAGCTTTCCTTTACCATCCCATCATTGGAGGAACAGAAGAAACTGGCGCCTGTGATCTGGGCAGCTATTGATACCAAAAACGCTTATAAAAAGCTGCTTCTTGGTATTGATGAGCTTGTGAAGTCGCAATTTATCGAGATGTTTGGTGATAGTACAATTGATCAGTGTCCATGGCCCAAAGCCCAAATGGATGATGTTTTTTCGATCACATCAAGTAGACGAATTTTGAAGTCTGAATGGAAAACCGAAGGTAGCATACCCTTTATCCGCGTAAGAGATATGGTGCAATTGGCTAACAAAGAGCCGCTCACCAACGAATTCTTTGTATCCGAAGAATTCTATGCAAGTCGCCCGGATGAAGAGAAGGTTATTCCAGGTGATATTATTGTTTCTGCAACGAGCACGATCGGAAAAACATATGTAATCAAACCCGGAGAGCGGTTCTATTTCAAAGATGCAGATGTCTTGCTTTTTAGAAAAAAGCAGCCAATAAACGAAGTGTTCTTTACATATGGTCTGACACAGCCAACAATGTGGGATCAGATAGCAGGTGGCTTGGGAGCTACTACGGTGGCACACTTTTTGATTTCTAAGGCGTGCAAACTAATGCAACCGATGCCTCCAATGGAATTACAAGAACGCTTTGCAATATTTGCTCAACAGAGCGATAAATCAAAATTTGAACTGGCGCAAGCTATTTCCAGAATCGACGACATGATCAAGGCTCTCATGCAGGGCTGAACGCCGTGTGCATGGTATAATCTTCTCTCAATTATGATTGTTGGAGGGAAGATTATGCGTACACAGATGATTGCTGAAATAGAAAAAGCCATGCAGACCTGCCTGAGCAGCGTGCAGATGGAACAGCTGCATAATGTACTGCTTTCTGTGATGGGCACAGAGAGCAGTACGGGCTGCGATGAGCAGGAATTGACCAAATCGCTGGACACTTATATCGCCGCCAAGCGGGTCGAGGGGTGCTCTGAAAAAACGCTGCGCTACTATGAGTCGACGATCCGCAACATGCTTCTCACCGTGGGGAAGCTGGCCAAGGAAATCTCAACCGACGATCTCCGATGGTATCTGGACAGCTATCAGCGCAGGAACAACGCCAGCAAGGTGACGGTGGACAATGTACGCCGCATCCTGTCTAGCTTCTTCTCCTGGCTGGAGGAGGAAAACCTGATCCTGAAAAGCCCAGTGCGCCGGATCCACAAGGTCAAAACCGGCAAAACCGTCAAGGAAACCTATACGGATGAAGCGCTGGAGATCATGCGGGATCATTGCGAAAACACCCGTGACCTTGCCATCATCGACCTGCTCTCCTCCACCGGAATGCGCGTCGGGGAGCTGGTCAAGCTCAACCGGGAAGATATCAATTTCCAGGAGCGGGAGTGCATTGTCTTCGGCAAGGGCGAAAAGGAACGGAAAGTTTATTTCGATGCCCGGACGAAGATCCACTTGCAGAGGTATCTGGACAGCCGCCGCGACACTGATCCGGCCCTGTTCGTAACACTGCAGGCTCCGCACAACCGGCTCATGATCAGCGGCGTGGAGATCCGATTGCGGGAGCTTGGCCGCCGGCTGGGGATCCCCAAGGTACACCCCCACAAATTCCGGCGGACATTGGCAACCATGGCCATTGACAAAGGCATGCCCATCGAGCAGGTGCAGCAGCTTCTAGGCCACCAGAGTGTAGACACCACGCTGCAATACGCGATGGTGAATCAGAATAATGTAAAAATCTCACATCACAGGTTTATTGGATAATCAGTTTGCTATCGCAATTTATCGAGATGTTTGGCATCTCTGAGACGGGTGAAACGGAGTGGCCTGAGTACAAACTTCAGAAACTCCTTGATATGGGATGGATAACATATCATCTCGATGGCAACCATGGAAGCGAATACCCACGCGCTCATGAATTTGTTGAATCAGGGGTTCCTTATATTAGCGCAAACTGTGTTATTGATGGACGAATTGATTTTGTAAATGCCAAATATGTCACTGAAGCACGGGCGAAAAGATTCAGGAAGGGTATTGCAGTGAATAAGGATGTATTATTCGCCCACAATGCTACGGTCGGCCCAGTAGCCATTCTTGAAACTACAGAGCCACAGGTAATACTTGGTACTTCCCTGACGGCTTTTAGATGCAATACCGAGCATATTCTGCCGGAGTTTTTGAAAGCATATCTGGGATGCCCAAGATTTATCCGACAATACGAAGCAGAAATGCAGCAGTCTACGCGAAAGCAGGTGCCCATTACCACACAGAGAAAGTATACAATAGTTGTACCAGATATTGATCGCCAAAAGGCGATAACGCGCTTCATGGAACAGAGCGATAAATCAAAATTTGTCGATCTCCAGACGACCATTTCCGAGCTATATACTTGTAGGATAAAGTCACTTTCAATATACGGAGGGCAATGCTATGCCGAGTAGTTTTAGTGAACAGAACGTAGAAGATATGGTGATTCATACTCTCCAGCAGAACGGCTGGGAGTATATCCCCGCGGGAGAGATTCCCCGGGCGGAGTCCGACGTCATGGTGGAGTCCTACCTGAGGGAAGCACTGATCCGCCTGAACCCCTGCATCGCCGAGAATCCGAACCATGCCGATACGGTCATTTACAAGCTTCGTGCGCTGATTGCCACAGTGCGCCCGCATGATCTGGTGACGCAGAATGAGCGGTTCAAAAAGCTGATCTTTGAAGAAAACAGCTTCCCGTTCGACAAGGACGGGCGCTCGATCAGCATTCGCTTTTTCGATTACGATAACCCGGAGAATAACCGCTTTGTGGTGACCAACCAGTGGGTTTATCCCCAGGCGGCCGGCGGAAAGCGACTGGATATCGTCCTGCTGATCAACGGCTTCCCTGTGGCGATCGGTGAAATGAAGTCCCCGGTCCGGCCTTCCATCAGCTGGATGGACGGCGCCGGCGACATTCTCAACTATGAGAAGTCGATTCCGGAGATGTTCGTGACCAATATCTTCAACTTTGCGACTGAGGGCAAATGCTTCCGCTATGGCTCTATCAATGCCCCGGTAACCCTCTGGGGGCCTTGGTATGCGGATATCCCCCATGCGGAGGGCGACTTCTCCAAGGTGCAGGCGAGCGTGGGGTCGATTACCCGGAAAGAGGTCATCCTGGATCTGTTCCGGTACTTCACGCTGTTCTCCACGGACAAGCACAACCGGAAGATCAAGGTGGTCTGCCGTTACCAGCAGTATGAAGGTGCCAACCTCATCGTCAACCGCGTCAAGGCCGGTTATCCCAAGAAAGGCCTGATCTGGCACTTCCAGGGCAGCGGCAAATCCCTTCTTATGGTGTTCGCTGCGCAAAAGCTCCGCATGATGAGGGAACTGAACGCGCCGACGGTCATCATCGTGAACGACCGAATCGACCTGAGCGGTCAGATTTTCGGCACCTTCTCCATGGCGGATGTGCCGAATCTCGTCCCTGCCGATACCAACGCGGAGCTGACCCGTCTGCTGAAAGCGGACACCCGCAAGGTCATAATCACAAAAATCTTTGAGTTTGCCAAAATCACAGAGGCGATCAACTTCCGTGACAACATCATTGTCATGGTGGATGAAGCGCACCGTACGCAGGAAGGCGACCTTGGTGCGCGCATGCGCATGGCTCTGCCCAACGCTTTCTTCTTTGGCCTGACCGGTACGCCCATCAACAAGCTGGATAAGAATACCTTTGCCACCTTCGGTGCGGTGGAAGACCGTACCGGATATATGAGCAGGTATTCCTTCGCAGATTCTGTGGCTGACAAGGCCACCTTACCGCTGCACTTTGAGCCGGTCCCTGTGAAGCTTCATGTTGATCAGGAAGCTATTGATGAGGCCTTCGCCCAACTTGCGGACGAAGCAGATTTGTCAGAAGAAGAGCGGTCAAAAGTCGCGCGCAAAGTCCGTATGTCTGCGATTATGAAAGACCCAAAGCGTATTCGTGCCGTTTGCGAGCACATTGCAGAGCACTTTATGACCAAAGTGAACCCCAACGGCTTCAAGGCGCAGGTCGTCTGCTATGACCGTGAATGCTGTGTTCTGTATAAAAAGGAATTGGATCGGCTGCTGGGTGAGACGATCTCCACGATCGTCATGGACACCAATAATGACAAAGCAGACGAATACAAGCAGTGGCGCCGCAGCCGTGATGAGGAAGCCAAGGTTCTGGACGACTTCCGCGATCCCAATAACCCGCTGCAGATCGTGATCGTGACCAGCAAGCTTCTGACTGGCTTTGATGCACCGGTGCTGCAGGTCATGTATCTGGACAAGCCGATGAAGGATCACACACTGCTTCAAGCGATCTGCCGTACAAATCGTGTTTATAATCAGGACAAGACCTACGGCCTGATTGTGGACTATATCGGCATATTTGACGATGTTGCCAAGGCGCTTTTCTTTGATTCTGAATCTGTCGAGAAGATCATTTCCAACATTGAGAGTGTAAAGGGAAAGATCCCCGAGATGGTAGCTGCTTGTATCAACTTCTTCCCTGGGGTGGACCGCACCCGTGATGATTGGGAGGGTCTGGTTGCTGCACAGGACTGCCTGCCCGATGACGAAGCCAAAGATAACTTCGGTGCGTTCTACCGGGCGCTTAATCGCGTGTGGAACGCTTTGTCCCCAGATGCTTGCTTGAACCCCTATAAGGCGGACTACAAGTGGCTCTCCAAGGTCTATGATTCTATTCGCCCGACCGATGAGCGCGGACGCCTGATCTGGGCAGCGCTCGGTGCAAAGACGCTGCAGCTTGTTCATGACAGCATCTACGTGGAAAGCGTGGAAAAAGATGAAGATATCCTCGCCATGGACGCGCAGATCATTGAAAAGTTTATTTCCGGAGACACAACGATGGAGAAAAAACGCCGTAAAGTTGAGGTCGATTTGGCCGCTATCATCTTTGCGCATCCAAATGATCCGCAGTTTGTTGCACTCGGAGAACGGATGGAAAAGCTCCGTGAGGAGCATGAAGCTGGACTCCTCACCAGCATCCAGTTCTTGAAAGCGCTGCTTGCCCTGGCAAAAGATGCAGTTCAGATCATGAAGCAGCAGAATAACACTGTTTCGGAAGATCCAACTGTGAAAGGCAAAGCTGCCTTGACAGAGTTGTTCCAAAGTGTGAGAAATGAGAACACACCTGTTATCGTGGAGCGCATTGTAAATGATATTGACGGTATTGTAAAGATTGTTCGTTTCCCAGGTTGGCAGAATGTTGCAGTTGGCCGTAGAGAAATCAGCAGGAATCTAAGAGATGTTGTTATGCGCAAGTATCGGATCAAGGACCAAGACGTTTTCAAGAAGGCCTACGAATATGTCGAGCAATATTACTAAATAACGAGCATGGCGAAGAAAACGAAATTCAGATTGTGAAACTACCATAGAGAAGGAAGATTGAGGTGGCACATGGTCAATTCAGATCGGATTATTGAGTTTAAGAGATTTTTTGAAAGTCACATTGACTCCGAAAAAGAGTCAATCGAAATGGCATCAAAGGAGCGAGAAGCGTTTCTGCATGAATTTCCACTGGCGCGTTTGGCCGAACTATCGGAAAAAGAGTATTGCCTGGGGACAGATCAGTCAAAAGACAGCTTGTGTTATCTGATTGAGTTTGGTAAGTATAAGCACACCGGATTTGGTATTGGCGGCGGCAGTGCGAAAAAGTATGGGGTATATTATAGCAAAAGTGAACAGTGCTATAAACATGGCTCGGATTCTGTTAAGGATATCAAGGAATTCTGGCCTAAATTCAGAGAAGAGATGTTCAAGTTCCTAGTGGAATCTGGGGAAGCAGAACAGCCTCTCAGCTTGGATGATTATCCAATGCTACAGGGAATGGCTATGGTTTTGACAAAACTGTTATGCTTATATTTCCCTGAGAAGTATTTTTCTATCGGATCATACTCTGTCATAAAAGATCTTATGGACCAGTTCAACTATGATTTTGATAGCAGTATGCGGTGTCATCAGCTTAATTTCTATTTTAACCGAAATATCAGAGCTGATATCCCAGAATTCGAACAAGTCAATGATTTGTATTTGGGCAGGATTGCTTGGATTTATATTGATGGTAAGCCTTCAACACAAAAGAAACCCGAAGAAATAGGTTTGGGCGATGATGATATAGAAGAGAAACGATACTGGATTTATTCTCCTGGCGATGGTGCAGCTATCTGGGAGGAGTGCTATGAATCCGGAATAATGGCCATTGGATGGGACCCTATCGGCGATTTACGTGCGTTTAATAGCAAAGACGAAATGAAACAGGCGATGAAGGAAAAGATTGACCCTTCAAAGCCATACAAGAATGCAGCACATGCAACATGGCAATTCGTAAAAGAAATGAAGCCGGGCGATATTGTATTTGCAAAAAAAGGTATGCATCTTGTCATCGGACGAGGTGTGGTAGAATCAGACTATGAGTTTGACTCTTCGCGGAAACACTATAAAAATATTCGGAAAGTAAAATGGACGCATAAGGGAGAATGGCCTCACCCCGGACAGGCGGTTATGAAGACACTTACGGATATTACGGCTTATACCGATTATGTTGAGAAATTGAACGCCATGTTCGTAAGTGATGCAATTGATGATGAAGAAGAATCAGTTGTCGAACATCCGGTTTACGCCAAAGAGAACTTCCTCGAAGATGTTTATATGGATGAGAACAGCTACGAAACACTTGTAGCACTTATCCGAAACAAGAAAAACGTGATTCTTCAAGGGGCACCGGGAGTCGGGAAAACTTTTGCAGCCAAAAGACTGGCCTATTCCATGATGGGTGTAAAAGACCCCGATCGTGTTATGATGGTGCAGTTTCATCAGAGCTATTCTTATGAAGACTTCATCATGGGATTCCGTCCGTCAGAGACTGGCTTTGAACTCAAGCACGGTGCGTTCTACAGCTTCTGTAAACAAGCGGAAATCGACAGTGAAAACGAATACTTCTTCATTATAGATGAGATCAACCGCGGTAACCTGAGCAAGATTTTCGGTGAACTGTTCATGCTGATCGAAACCGACAAGCGCGGTGTAGAACTGCAGTTGCTCTACTCGGATGAAAAGTTCTCTGTTCCCGGAAATGTATATATCATCGGCATGATGAACACCGCTGACCGCAGTTTAGCTATGCTGGATTACGCACTGCGCAGGCGCTTTGCATTCTTTGAGATGAAGCCAGGATTTGATACGGATGGATTCCGGGAATACAGGATGGGATTAGCGAGCGAGAAGTTCGATCGCCTCATCAACAGCATTGATTCACTGAATGTAGCAATTGCTGCGGATGATTCCCTCGGGGAAGGTTTTTGCATCGGGCACAGCTACTTTTGCAATCTGAAGAAGGTCACCGACCAGGCGCTGTCCGGCATTGTGGAGTATGAGCTGATCCCCCTCTTGAAGGAATACTGGTTTGATGAACCCACCAAAGTGAAAGATTGGGCGAACATTTTGAGGAGTGCAATCAAGTGATACCGATCCGGAATATCTACTATATGCTCTCGTATGCCTTTCAGGTTCTGAGCGAGCAGGGCTACAGGAATATAGAGACAGAACAATTTGATAATGTGGCCGAGCTCTGCGCAGCCATCCTTTCAAAGGGCGTCTCTCTGCAGCTGAAGCGTGGACTCGGGCGGGAGTACATAGAGACTACGGAATCGCTGTCGTCCGTGCGCGGCCGGATCGAGATATCGGAATCGATTAAAACAAGAAGTTTGCTCAAGAGGCAGCTCGTATGCTCATATGATGATTTCTCGGAAAACTCCTATATGAACCGAATCATCAAAACGACCATGCAGCTCCTTTTACATGCGGATATTGCCAAAGCCAGAAAGAAGGAGCTGCGGAAGCTGCTGGTGTATTTCGGCAACGTTGATCTTCTGGACGTGCACACAATCAACTGGAAGATCCAGTATAACCGGAACAATCAAACGTACCGGATGCTCATTTCTGTCTGCTATCTGGTAATCAAGGGACTGCTGCAGACCAATACAGATGGCACGACACGACTAATGGATTTCCTGGATGAGCAGCGCATGTGCCGTCTCTATGAGAAGTTTATTTTGGAATATTACCGCAAGGAGTTTCCAAAGTTAACGGTCAATGCGTCTCAAATCCCGTGGGCACTGGATGACGGTATCAGTGATATGCTGCCAGTTATGCAGACGGATATTATGCTCAGCCACGGCGGCAAGGTCCTGATTATTGATGCCAAATATTATGGTCATACCACGCAAACACAATATGATATTCATACGCTCCACTCCGCGAACCTGTATCAGATCTTCACGTATGTAAAAAACAAAGAAGCAGAGCTGGCTAATGTGCCGCATGAGGTTGCCGGAATGCTGCTGTATGCCAGAACGGATGAAGCCGTCCAGCCAAACAACAGCTATCAAATGAGCGGGAATAGAATCACGGTTAAAACACTTGATATGAATTGCGATTTCTCCGTTATTTCAGAGCAGCTATCTGAGATTGTAGAACAGTTTTTCTGCTTGAAACCTGTACAGCCTATGTCCTGGTAAGGAAGGGCATATCTATTTAATCAGCCTGAAGCTCTCTTTTGGAGGTGTACCATGAATCCTGTCGTAATTGTTTGCTTGATCTTATTCATTTTGATTGTGATTTCGATCTTCGCTTGGAAAACCACTAGTGAGAACAAAGCAAAGAAAAACTATAGACCGCCAGTAGCGACCGATAAAATTGTTTTGCCGGAGATGAAAGACGAGCAACTCCCGGCGAGATCCGGAAAAGATCTTCGCTTTTGCTCTTCATGTGGAACTCCCAATTCAACGCAATCCACGTATTGCACTAACTGCGGTACTAAGTTGTAAGAGCGATTACATAGATAGAGAGGCATACAATCATGAAGTCGAACTTTCAGTTTCTGGAGTCATACTGGCCTGAACTGGCGCAGCTTGGTGAGGCGGCGGAAGCATATCTCTTCTCCGATCCCAACACCTGTATCTATAAGCTTGGCCTGCTAGGAGAACGGGTCGTTCTTGAGCTGCTGGCCTACGAAAAAATCACCACGGCCGAGGAGACAACGCACGCAGAGCGTATTCAAATTGCGAAGCGCGCCGGTCTTCTCCCGCAAAATGTCGATGATATTCTGTATGCTCTTCGCAAAGGACGCAACGATGCCGTCCACAGCGGATTAGATTCGCAGGATCGGGCCAAAACGCTCCTGCGCATGGCGCACAGGCTCTGCTGCTGGTTCATGGAGGTCTATGGAGACTGGAGCTTCAAGGCTGAAGAATACCATGAGCCGGAGCCTTCTGTTCCAGATGCAAGCCTGCTTGAACGGCTCCAGGCCCAGGAAGAGCGACTGGACGCCTTGACCCAAATCATAGAATCCATGCCCACTTCCGCATCTCAGGAGGATGCTTCCGAACGCCATGAGAAGGCGGAGGAAGCGGCTAGCAGCATTGAACTGTCCGAGGAAGAATCTACATACCTCGACGGCGAACAGGTCCGCATGGACATCGCCTGCCTTCCTGTGATCAATTTCGCGCTGCAGCAGAACGGCTTGCATGTGATTCGCTCCATCCGAATCGACAACAATACTGCCGAAGATATCTTTGACGCGCGCATTCAAATCTCAGCCTCTCCTTCTTTCTGCAAAGGTTATCAGAAGATCATCAGTATCATTCCGGCGAAATCGCAGGTCGAGATTAAAGACATTGATATCGTCATGGACGCGGAGTATCTTGCCGGCTTGACGGAAAAAGTCACCGGAAATCTCGCGGTTGAACTCGGCACGGAAGAGAAGGTTATTTGTTCCGAGAACCTTGCTGTTTCCGTCCTGGCGTTTAACGAGTGGCACGGGTATCGCATTTTCCCAGAGTTGCTGGCTGCATTCGTTACACCGAACCATCCGGCGGTCAATAAGATCATTGCGCGCGCTGTTCATTTTTTGGAAGAGTGGACGCGAGATCCTTCACTTGACGCCTACCAATCCAAAGACACTAACCGTGTGCTTACACAAGCCGCGGCAGTCTACAAAGCTCTGCAGGAACAGAATATCGTTTACGCGGAGCCCCCTGCCAGTTTTGAAACCGCCGGGCAGCGGATCCGGCTGTGCGACGAGGTCCTTGATCAGAAAATGGGCACCTGCATGGATCTCACGGTACTGTATGCAAGCTGCCTTGAAGCAATAGGCTTGAACCCGCTCCTCGTTTTGCAGAAGGGGCACATCTTTGCCGGACTTTGGCTGGAGGAGTCAACATTCCCGGAAAGTGTGCAGGATGATGTCTCGCTCCTCACGAAGCGTCTTGCGGAAGGCTCCAAGGTGCTGGCTGTTGTGGAGTGTACCCTTTATACTGCGGGAAAGAACGCCAAATTCGATGATGCATGCAGGACAGCGGAATATGAACTGAAGAGCAAGGACACCGTAGAATGCTTTGTTGATATTCGCCGTGCCCGACTCAGCCATATTTCACCTGTGCCCGCCAGAATTCAGACCCCGGACGGCTGGCGCGTGGAAAGGCCCAACGCCGGGAAAGATCAGCTGACCAATGCGCCGGAGCATGTTTCGGCACCGATCATTGTCTCGGATAATAACCGGCAGGAGTTTTCAAAGAAGGCTTTGTGGGAGCGAAAACTGCTTGATCTCGGTATGCGCAACACTCTGCTGAATCTGCGTCTTACCAAGACCATGGTTCCGCTCCTCTCGGCGTCCCTGGACGAGTTGGAAGACGCGCTGGCTGACGGCGGAGACTTCTCTATCCGTCCCCGTCCCGCAGACTGGATGCCCGTTAATGGAAAAGTCGGTTTTGAAAGTCTCCACATCGTGGAAGGCTATTCTGCGCTTCTGCAGTCGGAATTCAAAAGCGGTCGACTCCGCTCCAGCCTTACAGAAGCTGAACTGAGTAATGCACTGAAAAGCCTTTATCGTTCGGCAAAGACCGACATGGAGGAAAACGGCGCGAACACGCTATACCTCGCACTCGGTCTGCTGAAATGGTATGAGACCAATCGAAGTACGCAGGCGCGCTATGCTCCCTTGCTGTTGGTTCCTATAGAGATGGTTCGCAAAAGTGCGGCTGAAGGATATGTAATTCGACTGCGTGACGACGAAGTCCAGATGAACATCACGCTGCTGGAGAAGTTACGTCAGGATTTCAGCATCGAAATCAACGGTTTGGATCCGCTCCCGCAGGATAATAAGGGCGTTGATACCCGCCGCGTCTATGCAACGATCCGTCATGCTATCATAAATCAGAACCGTTGGGACGTGCTGGAATCCGCATGCCTTGGGATCTTTTCCTTCTCGCAGTTCGTTATGTGGAATGACATCCACAACCGCACAGACGATCTTGCCAGAAGCAAGGTAGTCCGCAGCCTGATGGAGGGTCATCTGACCTGGCAGGCGGAAGATATGCACATCGACGGGCCGGTCTCAGAGGACGAGGTCCTTCTTCCCATCCCAGCGGATGCTTCGCAGCTTTTTGCCATCGAGTCTGCCGCTGAAGGCAAGAGCTTTGTGCTTCACGGTCCCCCGGGAACCGGAAAATCGCAGACTATCACAGCACTCATCGCAAATGTACTTTCCGAGGGGAAAACGGTTTTGTTTGTGGCCGAGAAGATGGCGGCCTTGGAGGTCGTCCAAAAGCGTCTCGCAGCGATCGGCCTGGCGCCGTTCTGCCTTGAACTGCATTCCAACAAGGCGAAGAAAAAAGACGTGTTGGAGCAGCTTCGTCAGGCTTCCGAAGTCACGAAGTACCGCTCTTCGGGCGAATATGAGGCGTCTATACGGAGAATCGCCACTTTGCGGAAAGACTTAAATGGGTATGCGACGGCGCTTCACCGGCAGCAAAAGTGCGGCAAAACGCTCTTTACGCTCATCAATGAGTATCAGTCCTATCAGGATGCTCCCGAAATCAGCGGCTGGAAGAGCGCATTTTTCGATGGGATCACAGCCGAAAAGCTATATGATCTGGATACCCTGGTGGATAGTCTTGTCTCTGCCGGGAAATCCGCCGGTCATCCGCATGATCACCCGCTCTCGGCAGTCCGCTGCACTACCTATTCTCAGCAGTTGAGGAGAACTGCCGTTGAAAAGGCAGACGCTTATAAAGAGGCTCTCGATCGCCTGGGGGCAGAGATCATTGCATTCTCCAATGCGCTGAACAAGCAGCCAGCTATTACGTTTGATGAGATCGGTCTTCTTTCCTATGCGGCGCAGTGTCTTAGTGCGTTTGACACTTATCCCAAAGCATGGGTTGACGCGTCAGATCCCGAAGCATACCTCGGCAAGATAAGGATGCTGGTTGAACACGAGCTCAATGTTTCTGCCTACAAAGCAAGGCTGCTGGAGCGTTGGACCGAAGCTCTTCTTGAGAAAGACGGACAAAAACTGCTTGATGAATTCAACCAGAATTCCGTGAAGTGGATCTTTGGCAAGCTTCGCGGCATGAAGCAGCTTCGTCAACAGCTTTCTTCTGTCTCAAAAGGTGCTGTGAGTGATGAAGTCCTCGGACAAGACCTTGCCGACCTCGTTGCATTTCAGCAGGAAAGGGCTGCAGCTGAGGCCCTGTATCGTGAGATTGGGAAGGAACTCGAATTCCTGAACAAGGGGCAAGATACCGACTGGGAAGCCGTTGCGGATCTCGCCGAAAAAGCAAGGAATACAGTAAAGAGAGCTCGCTTTATCAGCGAGGACGATTCTTTGCGGAAGGAGTACGGCACAAGCCAGAAAGCGATCGCGCAGGCGAATAAGTTCCTTGTTGCCTGGAGCGCCATGCTCCAAACAAAGAAAGACTTCCACACTCTGCTTGAAATCCAGGCTGCGGAAGACGATAACTGGATCGCCGGTGAAGAAAAGACCTGCGCGCAGATCAGTACCAATGCCGACAAGCTCAGAGAATGGATTTTGTGGAACAAAGCGGCGGAGGATGCATGTGACGCTGGATTGGAGCCTGTTGTAGAAGCCTATGGCAATGGCATGAAGCATGACAACGTTGCTCCGGCATATAAGAAAGCCATGTACAAGGGCCTTGCCATCGAGGCCATTGAGGCCAATGACGCCTTGAATCTGTTCTCCGGGAACGATTTCAACGGCAAGATCACTCAGTTCCGAAAAATAGACCAGGAACTGACAGAGCTTTCAAAAAGCGAGATTTATTGCAGGCTCGCTGCAAAAGTCCCGAATTTCACGACTGCATCTGTCGGCAGTTCAGAGACCGGCATCCTGCAAAGAGCGATCAGAAGCGGCGGCCGCGGCTTGAGTATCCGCAAGCTGTTTGAGCAGATCCCGAATCTGCTTCCCAAGCTCTGCCCCTGCATGCTGATGAGCCCGATCTCAGTCGCCCAGTATCTTGACCCCAACAGAACACCCTTTGATCTGGTCGTGTTCGACGAGGCCTCTCAGCTGCCAACCGCCAAAGCTGTCGGAGCGCTTGCACGCGGCGTCAATGCTATCGTAGTCGGTGACCCCAAGCAGATGCCGCCCACCTCCTTCTTTGCCTCCAGTACAACGGACGATGACCACCTGGACGAAGAGGATATGGAGAGCATTCTGGATGATTGCCTCGCACTGAACATGCCTCAGACTCATCTTCTGTGGCATTACCGCAGCCGTCACGAGAGCTTGATTGCTTTCAGCAACAGCCAGTTCTACGACAACAAACTCTATACTTTCCCGTCAGTGAACGACAGAGAGTCACATGTGCATCTCGTCCATGTGGACGGCGTCTTTGAGCGCGGTGGTAAGAGAATCAACCGAGCTGAAGCAGAGGCCGTTGTCGCTGAACTGAAGCGCCGCTGCCACGATTCGGCCTGTTCCGAGAGAAGCGTTGGTGTTGTAACCTTTAACATTTCGCAGCAGAATCTGATTGACGACCTTCTGACGGAAGCATGCAAGGATGACGCGCAGCTGGAAGAATGGGCCTACAACTCCAAGGAACCGCTGTTCATCAAGAACCTGGAGAACGTACAGGGCGATGAGCGTGATGTCATTCTCTTCTCCATAGGCTACGGGCCTGACAAGGATGGCAAAGTGTCCATGAACTTCGGCCCGCTCAATAGGGAAGGCGGATGGCGTCGACTCAATGTGGCAGTTTCTCGTGCACGGTACGAGATGATCGTATATGCCACATTGACACCAGATCAGATCAATCTGTCGCGAACCAGCGCAGAAGGTGTCGCCGCGCTAAAAGAGTTTATGGAATTCGCTGCCAGCAATCACCTTGCAGAGACAGAAAGCAGCGCCAGTTCCGTTACGAAAAATGCGTCCGGGATTGCCGATGCTATCTGCAAGGCATTGCAAGAACACGGCTATGAAACGGATCGCTCTATCGGTGAGTCCGCCTATAAAATCGATATCGGTGTTGTTGACCCGTCCAATCCGGAGAAATATTTGCTGGGCATCCTTCTCGACGGTAGCGGATATGAAGCAGCAAAGACAACCAGAGACAGAGAAATTGCGCAGATCAACGTGCTTCAGGGGCTGGGCTGGCGAGTTACCCGCGTTTGGACGATGGATTGGTGGGATTACAGCGAAAAGGAGATTTCGCGTATTCTGGATGAAATACACCATATTGAGGAAGAGAAAGAAAAACCTCAACAATTGTCGCTTGATGGGTTTACACTGACAGGTTCAGTCGAGAGAAATGCAACTGGGAAAGAAAAGCCAGTATTATCAGAGCGAGAGACGAAAGATACACGCGCAAAAGACGTTCAAGGTGCAGCTGCGTCTAAAACTGATACCGGGATAGTTTTGAAGGGCGTTGTCCAAAATGTTGCCGTACAGAAGAAACCAATTACAGAATACAAGACAGCGACCCTAAAGCAAGATTATATGTATCCCGAGGAATTTATTGCACCGGGGTACGCTCATCGCAATGATGTTTCCCGGAAAGTACTTGCAGTTCTAGAAGCTGAAAGCCCGATAAGCGAGGGATTGCTGACTCGACGTGTGGTTCAGAGTTATGGGATAGCAAGATTAGGGAGCCGTATCCAGGCATTTATGGATTCTATTTTTAAGAGTCTCCGTATGAATTCTACTGTACAGGGAGAACAGCGCTTCTATTGGAAATCTTCGCAGAACCCGCATACCTATACTGAATTTAGGGCAAACGGTGAAACTGAGAATAAGCGTGATGCGAAAGATATTCCGGTTCAAGAAGCAGCAAATGCTATTTACAGAGCCCTTGAGGAACAATTCAGTTTGCCCCAGGAGGACTTGATCCGTGCTGCAGCTAACCTGATGGGAATTAACAGAATTGGCTCTGCAGTTAACGCACTCTTCATGGGTGGTATTGCCTGGGCAGAGAGTGAAAGGAAAATCTGTAAATCCAATAATGATAATTGGATGATAAAGGAGTGAATATAGCAGCCAATCCGAAAAGAGTTAGTATTGCGGTTTCATACTAATGGCTTTAAAGCAGTTTGCGTGAATTATTAAACATAGCACAAAAGTTGACACTTAGAACGCGTCTCAGATTTCCCCCTTGACGGGAAGCTGGGGCGCGTTTATAATGCAGACAAACGGAAAGATAACTTTCCGTTAGCGGAAACGGAGGTGCTAGCATGCAGCACAAGAAGCCGGAGTACTTTGAGATGCTTGAAAGATTCATCGATGAGTACAAGGATGCCAACGGAGGTGCCACTCCCTCCCTGAAGGAGATCGCGAGGAATATTGGGCTCGCGGAATCCACGGTGTCCAAGTATCTCAAGGTGATGAGAGAGAAAGGCATCGTCGAATGTGAAGGCCGGAAGAACATTATTACGAAGCAAAGTCGGCGTGACGCAGAAGGCTTTTGCCGAGTCCCCGTTCTCGGCGCGGTTGCCTGCGGTATTCCGAAACTAGCAGAAGAAAACATCGAGGAGTACATCAAGCTCCCGGTAGCGCTCTTCGGAAGAGGTAATTTCTTCGTCCTCCGTGCAAGCGGTGAATCGATGATCAACGCAGGCATCGACGATGGCGACCTCGTTGTGGTACGGCAGCAAAACACAGCTGACTACAATCAGATCGTTGTCGCACTTGTGGACGATGAAGCTACGTTGAAGCGGTTCCGCCCAGCAGACGATCACATCGTACTACATGCAGAGAACCCCACGTTCAATGATATTATCGTCGATCACTGTATCATTCAGGGCGTTGCGGTAAAGGTGATTAAAGATCTGGCGTAAAGAGGAAGGGTATCATGTCTCAAAAAGAGCGTATTTACATGTGCATCGATATGAAATCCTTCTATGCGTCAGTCGAATGTGCGGAGCGGAATCTGAATCCTTTTGAGACCAACCTTGTAGTAGCAGACACTACCAGAGGGAAAAACGCCCTTTGCCTTGCGATCAGCCCAAAGATGAAAGCTCTAGGGATTCGCAATCGATGCAGGCTCTCCGAGATCCCAAACAATGTGAAGTATGAAGCGGCGATGCCTCGGATGCAGCTTTACATTGAGTACGCAGCAGATATTTACGCGCTGTATCTGAACTACTTCGACCCGCGGGACATTCACGTGTATTCCATCGACGAATCCTTCATCGACGCGACACACTACCTGGAATCAATGCGGATGACGCCCCAGGAGCTGGCCAAGAAGCTCATGAATGAGATCGCCGAGAAGCTGCATATCCCCTCGACGGCAGGCATCGGCACAAATCTCTATCTGGCGAAGATCGCACTGGATATCACGGCAAAGCACACGAAGGATCATTTGGGCTATCTCACGGAAGAGCTCTACCAAAAAACCTTATGGGACCACAAGCCAATCACAGACTTCTGGCAGGTGGCCGATGGGACAGCAAGGCGCTTGGAGCGGTACTGCATCTATACAATGCGCGGGATCGCGGAGGCTCCTCCTGAACTGATTTACCGGATCTTCGGGAAAGATGCGGAATTGCTGATCGATCATGCCTGGGGCCGCGAAAGCTGTCTCATGGAGGATATCAAGAACTACCGGAGCAAAACCCATTCGGTTTCCTTCTCTCAGATCCTCCCCCGAAACTATACGTATGAAGAAGCGCGGGTGGTCATGCAGGAGATGATTCTCCATGGCTGTCATGAGCTGATGCGCCGGAAGGTTATCACGCAGAAGGTCTGGATCGGTGTTGGTTACGCATTCGACACGATATCGTCCACGAAGGGAACGACCAGGCTGTTCAGCGCCACAAGCGTGAATTCTCTCATGCAAGGTCCTGTATTGGAGCTATTCGACCGCGTTGCAGATAAGAAGGTTCCGATCAGGAGACTGGCCATCAGTTTCAACGATGTGTGCGATGAGGGATGTGAAGGCTACGACTTCTTCACCGACTGGGAAGCTGTCGAGCGGGAAAAAGCCCGGGAGCGGGCGGTTCTGGAGATTTCTGACCGATACGGCAAAAACGCTGTGCTCCGTGGCACCAACTACATGAAAGGTGCTACTCAGAAAGAGCGCAACGAGATGATTGGAGGTCATCGGGCCGGATATGATGATGCGAGAAGAGAGGGCTAAGCAGTTCCAGCCCTTCGATGCAATGAAAGGTCTGCAGGAAGCGCTGCGGGACCGAGAGGAACGGCACAGCCGCGTGGAGCGGCATGAAATATCTGAAGAGCAGCAGGAGAAAAATTCCGAAGTGTTTGCCAAGCTCACGAAGGGCATGCACGTCCAGCTTGATTGCTATTCTAAATTCCATGACGTTACAAAGAAAGGGACGATCACGGAGATCAGCACGGTATTCCGGTACCTTCGGCTGGGAAAGGAGAAAATCTTCTTCTGCGACATCTATGACATCACTATTACGGAATGGAGCGAGGGAAATGATTAGGATGAGAAACGAAAAGAATTTTGATGAGAAATATGCGAGAGTCATGGATGATCCCAAAACCGAACAATACTGTTTCGCGGATCAGATTGAATTCATCCTGTACGCGAAGCGTTGCAAAGATGAGGGAAAGAAGAATGGCATCGTTTGGGTGACGGACAGCTCCTACCATGACCTGTATATGCGTGGGTATAACCTTTTAGAGCGCGGCCAGTATGCCAAAGCGCTGTGGGTCTACCAGGACGCGTTGAAGGTTAACCCGATCGGGATCAGTGCCCGTTTTGAGATCTGTGAGTGCTACCTGCGGCTGGGGATGATCCCTGGAGCAAAGCAGACGCTGTTGGACATGCAGGAGTACCTGATAGAGAATAAGAACGCGGCCCGCTTCTATCGGCGGCTTGGTTTCATCGCCACAGAGCAAGGCGATTACCGGCTGGCGATTGCATGTCTTCTCCTCAGCCAGAAATACGAAGAGACTGACTACGTTAAAAATGAGCTCAGGTATATCGCTTCCGTCACGGGGAGAATGATGAGAGTACCCAATCCCAAAGCGGTTGTGAAAGCAGCGGGCCTCCCCATTCTTGAGGCATATGCCTTTGCAGACTTGGATCCTTTCGCAAGGAGGGCAGATAGAGTTGAAAGCGTATGATATCAAATGCCCCAAGTGTAGGACAGTCAATCACAGCCTGTTCTTACAGGAAACAGAGGGAATGTTCGAATGTGAGAAATGCGGGACGGCATCCTGTGTGATTGCCCTTAAACCGCTTAAAGTGATTCCCTATTACACAAGAAGGCGGCTTGCTGCCGTCGGCAGACGAATAGTCGCCAACTTTTGAGGACAGAGGTGCCCTTAATTCTTTCGATCGGAAGGAGCACTTAGGAATTGAACAACTCTAAGCTTTACGCCACCTGCCCTGCATGCGGGAGACGGTTGTGCAAAGCCGTCCCCGGCTCCGAGCTGGAGCAGGATTGCCCCAAATGTCAAAGTCTTATCCTGATCCAGGTGGACCCAGACGGTAAGGTTATTACCCAAATACTTCATACAAAAGCAGCTTCATAGCTGGAAAACAATTAAATACCGAAACCGATGATGGTTCGAAACATTAAAGTCGACTATGAATCGTCAAAACTGGCCCCATCATCGAAGATTTGCCTTTTACTAAAGTGGACTCGGCTATGAATCGTTATGACCCGGCAAATAGATTTTCTCCAAGGGAGAGGTCTAGTTGTCGGGTTTTTTTATGCCCGGCACCGCAGGAAACCTCCTCTCCTGCGGTGCCGGGCTTTTTTCGTTGTTGTAGAAAAATGATTTCCTAACGTGCAATTACCTTGCACCTTTGCTTTCTACAATGACGCCATCAAAGGAAGAGAGGAGGTGCGGAACGTGCGAAGCGCTCTTGAACGCAGGCAAGAAATCCTGGAAGCGCTCAGTGATCGACGGTTTGAGACCGTGCAGAATCTGGCGACGGAATTCGACGTCAGCGTAAGGACAATCAAATACGATCTCGAATATCTCGCATGTTCCGCACCGATCTACACCGTGCAGGGGAATGGCGGCGGAGTCCGTGTCGCGGACGGATGGTATGTCGGCAGGCGTTACCTGCATAACGATCAGGAAGCTTTGCTTCGAGAGTTGATGGACGGACTGCAGCCGGATCAGCAGCGCATCATGCAGAGCATTCTCTCCTCCTTTGCAAAACCGAAGGTAAAGGAGTCGATGAATTGAATGCGCGGTTAGATGGAAAACACATTCGGATATATGATGCATTCATGATCAAAGAGAGTATCAAAGAGATCCCGGGGCGGTTCTACGATGCTGATGATAAAGCGTGGGTCGTTCCACTTAGCTCGGAAAATGTCTCTCTCCTCGGCCTGTTGGGAGTAGCGTTGGACGATTCGCTCTTGCCCTGCGTGCAGAAGGAAGAAGCACAGCATGAGGAGCCCATCTATCCGATGCCCATAAAGGCAACCCCGTATCAGCACCAGGTGCGGGCGTTCAATTTCGCAATGCATCAGTTTATCCAGGACCATGAAAAAGCCTGCGCTTTCTTAATGGACATGGGAACCGGAAAAACGATTACTACGATCGCGGTCGCCGGTGTGCTCTTCCAACAGGGCAAGATCAAGCGAATGCTGGTGGTAGCGCCGAAGTCCATCGTTGAAGTGTGGCGTCAGGAATTCGATAAGTTCGCAGCCTTCCCTTACTCCGTCGTGGTGCTCGATGGGGACAGCGGGAAAAAGGCAGATACCATCCGGCATATGTCTGGCAGCGGCCTTCAAGTGATCGTGGTCAATTACGAAAGCTGCTGGAGACTGGACAACGTAATCGTCAAGTGGCAGCCGAACATGATCGTCTGCGATGAAAGCAGCAAGATCAAGAATCCTCAGGCGAAATGCAGCAAGTCGCTTCACAAGCTTGGAGCCATGAGCAAGTTCAATCTGATCCTCACGGGAACGCCGATCACGAATAGCCCCCTGGATTTCTTCAGCCAGTACAAGTTTCTGGATGAACGCATCTTCGGAAGCAGCTTTTTCAGATTCCGCGGGCAGTATGCCATCCTCGGCGGATACCAGAATCACCAGATCGTTGGCTACAAGCACCTGGCGGAGCTGGTCGAGAAGGCTCACGGTGTTGCGTATCGGATCAAGATCGATGAGGCGGTTGAGCTGCCGGAATTCGTAGAAGAGATCCGGCCCGTGAAGCTGGAGGCTAAGGCCCAGCAGATCTATGACAGCATCGACAAAGATAGCTACGCCGAGCTTATGAGCGGGGAGGTTACCGTCCGAAATGTCCTAACCAGACTCCTGCGGCTAAGTCAGTGTACCGGCGGATTCATTCGCAATGATGCCGGAGATGCTCTGCAGCAGATTTCTTCTGCAAAGCTGGAAGCGCTTGAGGACATCATCGACAGTTGCATGGAGGAAAGAAAAAAGGTCGTCGTGTTTGCCCGCTTCGTCCCCGAAATCGATGCGATCAGCGCAATGCTTCGGAAGAAGAAAATTGCTTATGCGCTCATCAAAGGCGACGTGAAGGATCGAGCCGAGCAGGTGGATGAATTCCAAAATAATGATGAGGTCCGGGTATTCATTGGACAGCTCCAGACGACCGGAATGGGGCTGACCCTGACGGCAGGCAGCGTAGCTGTGTACTACTCCCTGGATTTCAGCTACGCCAACTATGAGCAATCCCGAGCTCGCGTCCGACGCATCGGCCAGCAGAAGCGCGGTGTCTACATCCACCTGGTCTGCAAGGATACGATCGATGAAACGGTCATGTCGGCGCTTCGGAAGAAAGCAGATGTCAGTAAGCTGCTGGTCGATGATTACAAGAAAATCTTAGGAGGAAGCTAATGAGCGATAGTCGCATGATGGCAGCAGCAGATACTTTGAAGGCTCTGAGAGATGAAAAAGTCGAGCTGCAGGCCAAGATGAAAGAAGTCCAGGCGGATATCGATGCCGTGGAAGCGGAGCTGATCAGCCTCATGACAGATGAGGAATGCACCGGCTTTGATCGCAACGGCATTAAGTTCAGCCTCGTTGTGAAAGAGTATCCCGGAGCAGTTCCCGAAGAAAAGGAAGAGCTCTACCGAAGAATGCGGTCTCATGGGTTTGAGCATCTCTTTACGATCAACACCCAGACGCTTTCTGCAACGGTGAAGGAGCTCAAGGCAAATAACGATGATATGCTGCCGGAATGGCTTGACGGCGTGATCCGCATCTACGAGCAGCCCAGCATCCGTGTAATGAAATCACGATAAGGAGATTTGAATCATGAGCAATACTGAAATCGCAACCGTTGAGAGCGCGGGTTTCCTGACCGGGACGGTCAATCTGAACGACCTGTTCAGCGAAGAGATGGAAGGCCTTCGTCCTTCCTTTGACAAGATCAGCATCCCGGCCGGTGGCGGCCTGAGCTTCGAGGTCCCCGGCGATGACCCGTCCAGCCCTGACAGCGTAAAGCAGTTCAAAGCAGTAATCCTGTATCACCACCCGATGTTCTCTTACTACAAAGAGAAGTTCAGCGGCGGCAGCATGCCTCCCGATTGCAGCAGCATGGATGGCAAGTTCGGCGTCCAGTATGAAACTGGAGAATTCACGGAATGTGCCAAGTGCCCGCTTTCCAAGTTCGGAAGCGGCGAGAATGGCGGGATGGCCTGTAAACAGAAGCGTCGTCTGTTTCTCCTCCGGGAGGGTGAGATCCTCCCCGTGATCCTGACCTTGCCTACCGGATCGCTGGCCGACTTCACCAAGTATGTGACGCGACTGGTCCAGAAAGGTAGAAAAACCAGCAGCGTGGTCACGACGTTTTCTCTCAAGAAGGCACAGAATGCTACCGGCATTACGTACAGCCAAGTCGTGTGCAGTATGGACCGCATCCTGTCTCCCGAGGAGCAGAAGAATGTGCAGATCATGAGCACGCAGGTCAAGTCGCTGGCCGTCCAGGTCCTGGATACGGACCCCGAATAAAGCAAATAGGAGGCACCGTGCCTTAAACGGTGCCTCCTCCGAAAGGAGTATGACATGGAAGACTATAAGACGATCCGCTCGATCAGCGAGATCGATGAATATCTTGGCAGCAGCAATGTTGTGGCCTTCGACTTCGAGACATCCGGCACGGAAGAATACAGAGAGGAAGAGTTTTCGGCGTTGGACGCCCATAAAGCAGATATCACAGGGATCTCGTTTTCCGTCAAAGCCGGTACCGCGAGATATGTCCCGCTGCGTCATCGCAAGGGAAAGAATGCCGATCCGAAAGAGATCCTTGATTACCTTGCTGAGCGGCTTTTCTTCAATAAGCAGGTTACAAAGATAGCACACAATCTGGCCTTTGAGGCGATGTTCCTCTACAAGTACGGCATTGTGATCCAGGAGCCGGTTTACGACACGATCGTAGCCGCGCAGCTCACCTTGAAGGATGATGATCAGTTCCGGGATCTTCATGACAGCGGCTTGAAGACGCTGGTGCCGTATCTCTATGGTGTGGAGCTGCCCACCTTTGAGTCCGTTGTTCAGGGCAGATACTTCGATGAACTGGATCCAGATGATTGGGAGACCTGCCGGTATGCCTGTGCAGACAGTGACTGGACCTTGCAGCTCTACGACAAATTCAATGCCTGGTTTGAGCACAACATCCCGAAGCACCGGTTTATCTGCAAGCAGATCGAAAGCCCGACCGCTGTGTTTACCGGCATGATGAAGTACAACGGCGTTCCGGTGGATATCGCGCTCATGGAGGAAAAGCGTCGGGAAGCAGAAGAGAAGCTGGCAGAGCTGCGGGAGAAGATCCTGTTCGTCACGGGAGACATCAAGATCGGTGACAACTGCGGAACCAGAGAATTCAAGGATTTCCTATACCGGACAGAAAAGCTGCCCGTGGTGAAGGTCACGGCAAAGCTCCAGGAAGCAGCAGATGATCAGGCGCTTCAGATGCTGCAGGAATTCTGCAAGAAACACCGGCCTGACCTGATCGAGTTCTTCGATACTGTGCAGGAATTCCGGAAATGGGCGAAGATCAAGAGTACGTACATCGACGGCTATATGAAGTGGATCGATTCCGCAACTGGCAGACTCCATCCGAACCTTATGCCTATGGGCACCGAGACTGGCAGATTCGCGGCCAATCGCCCCAATCTTCAGAACATGCCGCGCAAGGGCAGCGACCCGATCGGCGTTCGCCAGTTTGTTGTTGCACCGCAGGGCACAAGCTTTCTGGACTTTGATTTTTCCCAGATCGAGCTGCGTGTCGGGGCCTTCTACTGCCGGGACAAGACGATGATGGACACATACCGGAACGGCGGAGATATTCATGCAAGCACGACATCGGTTATCTTCAATATCCCTGTTGCGGAGGCTGTGGATAAGGAAAACCCGGATTACAAGGAGCGCCGGACGATCGCAAAGAACGTGAACTTCGGGACATTCTACGGCTTGTTTCCGAGAGGCCTGCAGAAGACTTTGAAGTTCAAGGCTGGATTGGATAAACCGATCCGCGACTGTGAGATGATCATCGCCAATCTGAAAGCCGGTTATCCTGGCCTCTCCGAATGGCAGGACAAGACAGTCAAAAAAGCAAGAATTGACGGATACAGTGAGACATCGTTTGGCCGGAGGCGTTATCTACCGAATATCAAGAGCAACGACTGGGTGAAGCGCAGTTTCTCAGAACGATGCGCGTTGAATACTCCGATCCAGGGCACCGCAGCGGAGATCCTCAAACTGTCGATGCGAGAGCTTATTGCGGAACTGAAGGACAGACCGTATATCCGGCCCATTCTGCAGATCCACGATGAGCTACTTTTCGAAGTCGATGACGGCTATGAAGCAGAAGCAATTCAGGTTATTCGCATAGCAATGGAGCGGCAGCCTTTCCCGGCATTTGATATCCCTATCGTTGCTGAAGGCGAACACGGGACCTGCTTCGGAAAGCTCTCGGAACTGGAGGAGTGAGTATGTATAGAAACAAGGAAGGTTATGCCGACCCGACAGCGGGTGCAGCTATGTCAAAGGTTATGAAGGAATACCGAGAGAAGCAGAAAAAGACCTCCAAGAAAGAGAAGATCAAGGCCTTGCCGAAGGTGTATGTCGTTTCAAGATATGCGGGGAATGTGATTGTAAACACGGCGGAGGCAATTCGCTATTGCCGCTATGTCATTGGGCAGCAGCGCATTCCCATCGCAAGTCATCTTATGTACCCTCAGATTTTGGATGATAACAGCACAAATGAGCGCGAAATCGGGCTGCTCTTCGGGCAGGCGTTACTGGCACTATGCGATGAGGTATGGGTGTTCGGCACCGAATACTCAACTGGCATGGAGGCGGAGATCGAGGAGGCGCACCGGCTGAATAAGCCGCTTCGTTTCTTCAAAGAGAGAATGGAGGAAACCTATGAAATTGAAAGATGAAGCTTTGCGCTACGCAGAACATGGCATCCCGGTCTTTCCACTGCATTGGATTAAGAAGGACGGCAATTGCTCCTGCAGACTTGGTGCAATGTGCCAGGCGAAAGGAAAACACCCGCGGATCAAGAACTGGGGCGAAGAGGCTACGACCGATCCTGAGAAGATCGAGGATTGGTGGTCCCATGCGCCTATGGCTAATATCGGGATCCCGATGGGAGAAAAGAGCGGGCTTGTGGCCTTGGATGTAGATACCCGGCATGACGGTGAAAAGAGTTTGGCTGACCTGGTAAGTGAATTCGGTGACCTGCCCGATACGATCACGGCAACTACCGGCAGCGGTGGCAAGCACTACATTTTCAAGTACACTGAAGAACTCTGCCTCAAGAATGTGGTCGGATTCCGCGATGGTCTTGATGTTCGGACGCAAGGTGGCCTGATTGTTGCGGCACCCAGCATGCATGCGAGTGGGAACCCTTATGCATGGGATCCTGGACATTCTCCCTTTGAGATGCAGGCGGCAGATATGCCTGATTGGCTGGTGAAGGAGATCCAGAAGGTCGGGACGCAATTCGTAAAGAAGAAGGCTCAGGCCAGCAGCTCGCCAAGGAGAAAGATCACGGAAGGCAGCCGGAATAATCACCTGACCTCTCTGGCGGGCAGCCTCCGAAGGAAAGGCATCAGCGAAGAAGGCATCATCGCTACTCTTCGTGCGGAAAACAAGGATCGTCTGTCTCCGCCTCTGGACGATGAAACTGTGGTCCAGATCGCAAAGAGTATTACGCGGTATCAGCCGGAGGATGACAGCATGGAGTACAAGCTGACCGACGTCGGGAATGCCGAGCGCTTTGTGGCCATGTTCAAGGATGATGTGAAATACTGCAGCATCTACAAGAAATGGTTTGTTTGGAATGGCAAGTTCTGGGAACAGGATGACGGAACAATCATCGAGTACGCGATTCAGTGCATCAGGAGCATGTACTCGTATGCTGACCTATTGCCGGAAGGCGATCAGAGAAAGGCCCTTCTTCAGCATGCGATCCGCAGCGAAAACGGGAACAAGGTGAAGATCCTCCTGCAGCTCGCATCAGGGAAAAAGGAGATAGCTGTCTCGCCAGATCTTTGGGATTCCAATCCCTGGCTGATGACCTGTCAGAATGGCACGATCAACCTGAAAACCGGAAAGCTGCAGCCGTTCGATAAAGCGGACTACATCACCCGGATCTGCAATGCGGAATACGACCCATCCTGCCCAACGCCTCTTTGGAGCAAACTGCTGGATACGGTGACGGCTGGTGACGAAGAGATGCAGAAGTACATTCAGAAGGCGCTCGGCTATGCGTTGACAGGAGACATTTCTGAGCAAGCGGTATTCATCCTTTATGGTACGGGCAGCAATGGAAAATCGACGCTGCTCAATATCTTCTCCGAAGTTCTGAATACTTACGCCCAGAGCACCTCGTCGGACACCTTCATGATGAAGAAAAATGAGAGTGTCAATAACGATGTGGCCAGGCTCAAAGGCGCAAGGTTCGTAACGGCCATTGAGATGGAGGAAAACAAGCGCCTTGCGGAATCGCTGATTAAATCGATGACTGGCGGAGATAAGCTGGTGACGCGCTTCCTGTATGGTGAGTTTTTTGAGTACATCCCGCAGTTCAAGGTCTTCCTTGCCGTAAATCACAAGCCGGTGATCCGGGACACGACCAATTCAATCTGGCGACGGATCAAGATCATGCCGTTCATCAATACCTTTACGGAGGCAAACCGGGACAAGCACTTCGCGGAGAAGATTATCAGCGCAGAGCTGCCGGGGATCCTTGCCTGGGCGGTCAAAGGCTGTCTCCTTTGGCAGCAGGAAGGCTTGAAGGAGCCGGACTATGTAAAAAAGGCGATCTCAGAGTACAAGACAGAGATGGACTCGTTTACCAACTTCTTTGAAGAATGCTGTGAGGTCTCCGATCAGGACCGTGTTTCCAATAAAATGCTGCGGGCGACCTATGATGAGTGGTGTAAGGAGAACGGCGAATATGCGCTTACCCAGCGACCGTTCAGCCAGAAATTGCTCGAGCGCGGCTTTACGAAACGGCGCAATGCGGCGGGTGTCTTCGAATGGTACGGTTTCAGACTCCGCGGCAGTGCATCCGTGCTCTAAGTTACGGAGGAAAGGAGGATACTGGAGGTTTTTCTTAAAAAGTCATATGTGAGGAGAGATATAAAAAAGATTCCAGAAAATCCTCCATATGGTCATTTCCTCCGGGAAGCAGCATGAACGAAGCAACACTCATTCAAAGCATCAGAAGATACCTTGGTACGCTTCCGGAATGTTTCTTTTGGAAAGAACACGGTGGACAATATGGTACTGCCGGGATCCCAGACATCATCGTATGCTTCAAGGGGCGGTTCGTCGGGCTGGAGGCAAAAGTCGGAAAAAATCAGCCGACAAAGCTGCAGGCGGCGACAATCGACAAAATTCGACAAGCTGGAGGAACGGCTTCCGTAGTCCGAAGCGTGGATGATGTTAGGCAGATAATCGAAGGACTGGAGGTGTGAGGATGAACGCGAAAGAGTACCTTTCCCAGGCGAGATTCCTTGATGCGCGGATAAACGCAAAAATCAAGCAGCTGGATGGACTGAACACATTGGCCACTAACGCGACCAGTGTCCTTTCGGGAATGCCTCACAGTCCGAACCGTGGGACTTCAAAGTTGGAAACCATCATCGTGAAGATCGTCGATCTGCAGGAAGAAATCAACCACGACATTGATGAACTGGTGGATCTCAAAAGGGCAATCGTTACTCTGATCAAGCAGATACCCAGCGATGAACAGCAAGCCGTGCTGGAAAAGCGGTATCTGAACTACCAGCCGTGGGAACAAATCTCGGTTGACATGGGATACAGCAGCCAACATATTTTCAGGATACATAATGATGCTTTGGAAGTTTGTGATCGGCTCCTGAAAAGATGAGAGTAAACTGTATTGAATGAGAGTTCCAAAGTGTGATAATATTAGAATCACCAAGAGAATAAGGATCTGCCTCGTGGGAGAAATCCCACGGGGCATTTTTTATGCTCAAATTCGGGAAGGAGGCGCAGACCATGCCGTACAGGAAAGTGAGCGCACTGGAACAGTGCTGGTATGTATTCAAATACTGGGTCCGACATCGGTTTCGCAGAAAGAAGTGATTCTATGCCCAGAAAGCCTAAGAAGCCTTGCGCTTATCCTGGCTGTCCGAACCTGACGGATGGGACCTACTGTGATAAGCATCGTAAGGAAGCGCGAAGACAATACGATCAATATGAGCGGGCGGCGGATGTGCATAAGAAATATGGCCGCAGCTGGAAAAGGATCCGCAACCGCTACATCAAGGAGCACCCGTTCTGCGAGGAATGCTTTAAGGATGGCAAGATGGTTCTCGCCGAAGAAGTACATCATATACTCCCGGTATCCCGTGGCGGTACAAATGAAGTGAGTAACCTGATGGCCTTATGCCAGTCGTGCCATACTAAGAAACATATCCAGCTCGGAGATCGGAAGGCGTACCGATGATCAAAGAGATACCAGGCTACCCGGGATACTATGCCACAACGGATGGAGAGATCCTGACTGATCGCTGCGGTGTGACCAGAAAGCTGCCGAAGCGCAAGCACAACGGGTATTACCGGGTCAACGTCCGGGATCAGCAGCATCCGGTACAGCGGCATGTTGAGCCGGTCCATAAGCTGATACTGGAGACTTACGTTGGCAGGCGGCCACAGGGATATGTGTGCCGACACCTCAATGGGGTCGCCACAGATAACCACCTGGCCAATATCTGCTGGGGCACGCCACAGGAGAATGCGCAGGATGCGGTTCGTCATGGGACAGCATCGTGCCTTCGCCGGGGCGAGCAGGCGGTGGCGGCCAAGCTTACCGAAGCACAAGTGAAAATGATGCGTGAGTTGTACGTAAAGGGGCATTCGCAAAAGGAGATTGCGGATGCCTTTTCTATTAGCAGAAGACATGTGAATGACATCGTGAACGGGCGGACGTGGAAGCTCGAGGGGTAGGGGGATCTCAATCTTGAAAACTTGATTCCCTGGACAACGGCGGTGGGTCACGAAGAAAAAATCGGGAAATCAAGAAGGGGAATACCCCCGGGTTTTCAAGTTATCAAGAGGAACAGGAGGCGGCGTGGATGGCAAACGGCCATGGCGGTGCGCGTCCCGGCGCTGGACGAAAGAAAAAAGCGCTCTCTGAAAAGATCATAGACGGTAATCCAGGCAAGGCACCGCTGACAAAGCTGCAGTTCGGCATGAAAGAGACGAACATGCACGGTGAAGATATGCCACCGGTATCTGAGTATCTGAAACAGGTCACCAAGAATTCACAGCAGAATCTTGCCCCTCAGATTTATGAGGAAACCTGGAGATGGCTCGATGAACGCGGGTGCGCCATCTATGTAAAGAAAGAACTGATCGAGCAGTATGCGCTATACATGCAGCGCTGGATCCAGTGCGAGGAAGGCATTAACCAGTATGGCCTGCTGGCCAAGCATCCGACTACTCAGCTGCCGATCGCAAGCCCGTATGTGAATATGGGCATTTCATTTTTGAAGCAAGCAAATGTGCTCTGGCTGCAGATCTACCAGATCGTAAAGGACAACTGCGAGACGCCCATTGGTGCCAGTAACCCGAATGACGATCTGATGGAGCGTCTGCTCGGATAGGAGGAATAATGCAGATAGAAAAGATTCCCGTAGATAAGCTGCGGGCAGCGGAATACAATCCGCGCAAAACACTTAAACCCGGCGACGCAGAGTATGAAAAGCTCAAGCGCAGCATTACCGAGTTTGGTTACGTGGAGCCGGTCATCTGGAACAAGCAGACCGGAAACGTGGTTGGCGGCCATCAGCGGTTGACGGTGATGAAGGATCTCGGGATCACAGAGATCGACTGCGTTGTGGTGGACCTGGAGCCGATGCGGGAAAAGTCCCTCAACGTGGCCCTCAACAAGATTCAGGGTGAATGGGACAAGGACAAGTTGGCTGCTTTGCTCACAGAGTTTGACGGCAGCGAATTTGATGTGACTATGACCGGTTTTGATGCTGCCGAGGTTGATGAGCTTCTCAACGCTTTCTATTCCAAGGAAGCGGTCCAGGATGACTTCGATGTAGACGAAGAGACCGAGAAGATCAAAGCCAAAGGAGCTATCACGAAACCTGGCGACATCTGGAAGCTGGGCGTGCATCGGCTGATGTGTGGCGATTCTACCTCGGAAGTGGATTTCGCCAAGCTCATGAACGGCAATAAAGCCCAGATGTCGGTAACCTCTCCTCCCTACGGCGTCGGTAAAGATTATGAGACGAAAGGCATTGAGCCTTGGTTTGATACCATGCGGCCGGTGGTCAAGAACCTGACCCGGTACGCGGGCATCGTCTGCTGGAACCTCGGCGATCTGTACGCCACAGGAACGCAATTCATTGAGCCGACGAACTTCTACTCTTCGCAGCTGTTTGCCGATCAGGGATTCCGCCCGATTTGGATTCGCATCTGGAAGAAGCAGGGCCAGAACTTCGGTGTTGGACCGTACCATCTGGTAACGAACAAGCCTGTGCAGCAGTATGAATACATTTCCGCGTTCAGCAAGAATGGCGACGTGGAGTACAACGACCAGGAGTACATGTGGCTGTCTGCCTATGCCGGTCATGCTTACCGATTCGTCAAGCGCCTCACCAAAGAGGAGCGAAAGAACTGGGGCTATGCTGGTATTTGGGAGATGAACACAGTTCGCGCAAACAAGGACCACCCGGCCATGTTCCCCGTGGAGCTGCCCTGGCGCTGCATCAAGATGCATAGCGATCGCGGAGATATCGTCGTTGAACCCTTCAGCGGGAGCGGGACCACTATCATCGCCTGCGAGCAGGCCGAGCGGGTTTGCTATGCTATGGAGAAAACGCCCGAGTATTGCGATCTGGCTGTGAAACGCTGGGAGCAATTCACCGGCCAGAAGGCAGAAAGGGTGATGGCCGATGGAGGAGATTAAGAGCAAGCATACGCTTGCAGAGCTCAGGCAGCTGCAGGCGCTTCCCCTGGATCTGAAGATCAAGAAGACAGAGCTTCGAATCCGTGAATGGGTGAACCATTGGGGAGTCGACGGCGTGTATGTATCTTTCTCAGGGGGCAAGGACAGCACCGTTCTCCTGGACATCTGCCGAAGACTCTACCCGGAGATCGTCGCCGTTTACAGTGACACCGGCCTGGAATTCCCGGAGATCCGGGAATTCGTGAAAACCAAGGAAAACGTCGTTTGGGTAAAGCCGGAGCTCACATTCCGCCAGGTCATTCAGAAATGCGGCTATCCGTGCATCTCGAAAGAACAGGCGGAATGGATTCACAGGATCCGACTCGGCCAGAAGAATACCTATGATATCCAGAAGTACTTCTATGGCATCCGGACCAACGGTGAGCCGTCCCGCTTCAAGATCGCTGAACGATGGAAGTACATGCTCAACGCGCCGTTTGACGTCGGCGCTGGTTGCTGCATGGAGATGAAGAAAAAGCCCATCAACAAGTATGCCAAGGAAACAGGCAGAGTTGCTATCGTAGGAACGATGGCGTCGGAGTCGGCGCTGAGAACCAGCAATTGGATCCGGTACGGCTGCAATGCTTTCGATAATAAGAAAGCGATCTCTGCACCTATGAGTTTCTGGACGGACGATGATGTGTGGGAGTACATCCACAAATACAACATCCCATACTGCAAGGTCTACGACATGGGCTACGTACGAACGGGCTGCATCTTCTGTATGTTCGGCGTACACCTTGACCCGGAGCCGAACCGATTCCAGCGACTGCAGAAAACGCATCCAAAACTATGGAGATACTGCATGAGGTCCTGGGACAAGGGCGGTCTGGGCATGCGTGAAGTGCTGGAATACATGGGAGTACCATACGAAAACTTTTTGCTGGAGGAAAACGAAGATGTACGAGAAAGTGAATCCGGCACATCCGGATAAGATTGCAGACAGAATCGCAGGAGCGATCGTGGACATGGCGTATAACGAAGATACGAATCCGAAGATCGCGGTGGAAGTGCTCGTTGGGCATGGGATTTGCTATATCGTTGCCGAAAGCTCCGTGCATCTCCCTGTAACGGAGATCATTGCGGCAGTTGAACGGATCGCAGGGAACGTGGTTGTCAACTACCATGAGGTCGCCCAGGATGCGATTCTTGCAAGGAACCAGGAAAAGACTGTGCGATGTGGAGATAACGGCATCTTCCGTGGCGTCCCGGTGACGGACGAACAGCGTGCGCTGTCAAAGATCGCCCGCAAGATCTTTGCCGAATACCCCACTGATGGCAAATACATTCTTGATGGGGATCGGCTCATCCTTTGCCAGAGTAATGCTGCCAAGGAGGATCTACAGATCCTGTTCCCAGCGGCAGAGATTAACCCGTTGGGTGATTGGACGGGCGGCACTGACGTGGACACCGGTGCAACGAACCGAAAACTCGGAAGCGATATGGCCGACAGTGTCACTGGCGGCGGTCTGCATGGCAAGGACCTTAGCAAGGCCGACGTCAGCGTCAACATCTATGCATGGTTGAAGGCAAAGCGGGACGGAGTCCCCGTGGAGCTTTGCTGCGCGATCGGCGATGACACAGTGGACGGCAGACCATATTCAGAGATCGTCCGAATTGCTCGCGACTACATCCGGGCGATTGGCGGCTTTGAAAAGTTCGCGGAGTGGGGTCTGGTATGAACATTGAAAAGGTCCCGGTATCTCAGCTCCTGCCTGCCAAGTACAATCCGAGGAAAGACCTGAAGCCCGGCGATCCTGAGTTTGAAAAGCTGAGACGAAGCGTCGAGGAGTTCGGCTATGTGGAGCCGATCATTTGGAATCGGCGCACCGGCATTGTTGTCGGCGGCCACCAGCGGCTCAAAGTGCTGCAGCATCTTGGATACACCGAAGTAGACTGCGTCGTTTTGGACCTCGACGAACAGAAGGAGAAAGCCCTGAACGTAGCGCTGAACAAGATCAGCGGCGCATGGGATGTCCCGCTTCTGACGGCTTTGCTGCGTGATTTGGATGAGAGCGGCTTTGATGCGACACTCACCGGCTTCGATGTCAGCGAGATGAGCGATCTGTTCGATGACCAGAGTGAGATCAAGGAGGATGATCCTCCAGAGGCTGCACCAGAAGGTGCACAGCCGTTCTCCAAACCTGGCGATCGCTGGCTCCTGGGCAGGCATGTTCTATATTGCGGAGACAGCACGGTGAAAAAGGATGTGGCTGAACTCATGGGCGGCAAGCAGGCGGATTTGGTCGTGACAGACCCACCGTATAACGTGGCCTATGAGGGCAGCAATGGACTGACGATCCAGAATGACAACATGCCGGAGGAGCAGTTCTATGATTTCCTGGTCTCGGCTTTCTCGCGGATGCACGAAGTCATGAAACCGGGCACTCCGTTTTATATCTGGCATGCAGAGACGGTTGGCGGTGCATTCCGGCGAGCTACGAATGAAGCGCTCGGACAGGTGCGCCAGATGCTGATCTGGAACAAGAATTCCTTCACCATGGGGCATCAGGATTACCAGTGGAAACATGAGGCCTGCATCTATGGTTGGACAGACGGCGGATCGCATTACTTCATCGATGATCGGACCCATGCGTCGGTGATCGAAGACAAGCGCATCGACATCAATAAGCTGAAGAAGGAAGAGATGCGCGAGCTGCTGCGAGAGCTATTCAGCGACAAGATATCAACGACTGTGATCGACGAAAACAAGCCCGCGAGGAACGGAGATCATCCGACGATGAAGCCGCTGAAACTGCTGGCCCGGCTGATCAAGAACAGCTCACGCCAGGGAGATATCGTGCTCGATACATTCGGCGGCAGCGGCAGTACGTTAATCACCTGCGAGCAGCTCGGCAGATCCTGCTACACGATGGAGTTGGATCCAAAGTATGCAGATGTGATCGTGAAACGCTGGTTGAAGTTCACCGGGACGGATCGGGCAGAACTCGTCCGCGACGGGAAGAAACGGATCGTGGAAGCAAATGTGTTCTGATTGCTAAAGCTTCCTTTTCCGCAGAAAAAGTCTGGACTTTCCCTCCTTCTTCTGTCTTAATTCCCTTACCATAAACAAGGGAGGCAACAACCATGTACGAAAACAGAAGAGAAGCCGCAGCCGCCTGCGACTACGAAGGCACGGCAGCCAGCCACCACAGCAAGATCGCGATCGAGTACGCACGCGAAGGCGAATGCCGAAAGGCATGGAAGCTGGCGGACACCGCCCGGATCGCAGCCACCTGCGCCATGCAGGCACACGATGCACTGTGGGAGCTCGCGGGCGAGGACATGACCGAGGAAGAATTCAACGCCTTCGAAAAAGCGGAGATCGGATTCATGGACGCAGGTAAAGCTGAGAAGGCTGCGGCAGCCGCCGTCGAAAAGCTAAACGCCAAGCGCAGGGTGCACCCGGATCTCGCCGAACTGTGCGAGAGCACCGGCACCAGCGTGGAGGGGATCGAGACGCTCATGAAATACTACACGGAGACCTGCGGCTGGCAGGAGGATCGGGCAATCGAGCACATCAAGCGCCTGTTCGCCGACGGTACGATCGAGGCACTCAAGATGATCAAATAAGGACAGAAACAGCGACGCAGGACAGAATCCTGCGGACGCTTTTTTCTTATGTCCTAATTGCTAATTCATCGCTTTTTCTCTGGACTTTCCTCTTTCTTTCTGGCTTCTTTGTCCTACCAAAAACAAGGAGGCACCAAGCATGACAGAAAAACACATCAACCAAATCAAGGCCCAGCTCCCGGAGGGAGAGAAGATCGAACGGATGTACAGAGCCTTCGAAGGCGACATCCGGGTCATCACGAAGGACAGGGCTGGACGCGAGAAGCGGTACACAGTCCGCCACGATGCGAAAGACAATGTCACGATCAAGGAAATGTAAGGAGGAAAAAACGATGATCACACTCGAAAGCTTCTACGACCTGCTCGACCAGAACGCCAAGGTCACCCTGGTAAACGCCAAGTACCGCAAGAACGTGTACAGCGGCAGTGCACACAGCATCCCCCTCGAATACAGCATCTGCCCGGTGGAAGACTTCAACATGAACGACAGCGGCCACCTGACCTTCAAAATCAAGGTCAGGGAGCCGAAACCTGCAGGCAACGGCTGGCAGGAAGGTGCCATCCGCGTCGGCAGCGGCATCTACCACTACTGGGTAAAGCAGTATGAGACGGGATCTACGTACGGCATCAACGAAGGCCGCGTGTCCAAGATGATGATGACCCGCAAAGGAGAGACCGTGTGCAACTACGATCGCGGCTGGGATGTGAAGCCGGTCGACGATGAGACCGAAACGGCGATGGAGATCCTCCTCCATCAGTACAACTGAGGAGGTGCGATGATGTTCGGGATCAGCAGAGAGACGGTCAAGCGCATGCGCCAGGAGTACCCAAGAGGCTGCAGGGTGGTGCTCGTCAGGATGGATGACATCCAGGCACCTCCGGTTGGGACAGAAGGAACGGTCTTCGGGGTCGATGACATCGGCAGCATCATGGTGCGCTGGGACAACGGAAGCACCTTGTCGGTGGCCTACGGTGAAGACCTCTGCAGAAGAATCGACGAGGAAGGAGATCAGTGACATGGCAAAAAGAAACTTCTATATGACGAGCGGGATCGCAAAGGATATGGGCGAAGACAGTCTGTTCGCCTACCAGGTCACCAGCGCCATGGGGCGCTTCGTCGACAACGACTGGGGGACCATGTGCGGTGAGGACTTCGAGATGAACGTGAACGCCATGCTGACCGGCGGCAGAATCATGGGTGTATACAAGACCAAGTTGGGAAAAATCTGGATCATCAACGATGATGCGCTGGCAACCGAGCAGACAATCACGGTCCTGTACCCAAGTGAATACTGAGGAGGATGAGAGATGAGCAAACCGATGATCTTCTTCTCAAGAGAGGCGGAAAGCGGCAACATCTTCTACATCCTGGGCATGGTCCAGAAGGCCATGCGAAAGCAAAACAGAATCGACGCCTTCAACAGCCTGCGAGACCGTGTATTCGCAAGCGGCAGCTATGAAGAGGCACTGAGGATCCTGCGAGAGGAAGTCGATCTGGTATGCATCGACGAAGAAGTCGAGATCATATCAACTGAAGATTAAGCCAAGAACGGCAGCGTCAAACGCTGTCGTTTTTTGTCGAAATAAGGAGGGACAAAGCGATTGGCGGATCAGAGAATTATTGTCCCGGAAAAGAAAATCATAACGAACGCAAGCCTCGCCGATCGCGCCGTTGCCTTCATCTCCGCTTTGAAGCACACTAAAGGAGAGTGGCATGGGAAGAACTTCGAACTGCTGCCATGGCAGGAGAAAGTTGTCCGGGATGTGTTCGGGACAGTCAAGGAAAACGGTTATAGGCAGTACAACACAGCCTATATTGAGATACCCAAGAAGCAAGGAAAGAGCGAACTCGCAGCAGCGGTCGCTCTTTATCTTTTGGCTGGAGACGGAGAATGGGGCGCGGAGGTATATGGCTGCGCTGCGGATCGGCAGCAGGCTTCAATCGTGTTCGACGTTGCCTGCCAGATGGTGGAGCAATGTCCGGCGCTCAAGAAGCGGATCAAGCCGGTACTTTCCCAGAAGCGACTGGTATACACACCACTGAACAGCTTTTATCAGGTGCTGTCAGCAGAATCGTATACGAAGCACGGTCTGAACGTTCACGGTGTCGTTTTCGATGAGCTTCACGCCCAGCCGAACCGGCTGCTGTATGACGTCATGACTCACGGCTCCGGTGATGCACGGAAGCAGCCGTTATTCTTCTTGATCACGACTGCGGGCACCGACCGGAACAGCATTTGCTGGGAGGTTCATCAGAAGGCGGAAGATATCCTCGCTGGTAGAAAGTTCGACCCGACATTTTACCCTGTGATTTACGGCATCGATGACAACGCCGACTGGGCAGATGAACGCAACTGGTACAAGGCCAACCCGTCACTGGATGTGACCGTGGATATAGAAAAACTCCGCGCTGCCTACCAGAGTGCAAAGGACAACCCTGCCGAGGAGAACCTGTTCCGACAACTGCGGTTGAATCAATGGGTGAAACAGAGCGTCCGCTGGATGCCAATGGACGCCTGGGACAAGTGCGCTAAACCGGTCAACCCGGATGCGCTGATTGGCCGTGAATGCTACGGTGGACTTGACCTGTCGAGCAGTACAGATATCACGGCATTTGTTCTTGTGTTTCCGCCCCGCGAGGAGAACGAACCGTATTACATCCTCCCGTATTTCTGGGTACCGGAGGATACGATCGACCTGCGGGTACGACGCGATCATGTTCCGTATGATGTTTGGAAGGCCCAGGGGACAGCACTGGCCACCGAAGGGAATGTCATTCATTATGGCTTCATTGAGAAGTTCATTACAGAGCTCGGAACCAAGTACAACATCAAGGAAATTGCCTATGACCGTTGGGGTGCCGTGCAAATGAGCCAGGACCTTGCCGATGCAGGTTTCACGATCGTCCCGTTCGGCCAGGGCTTCAAAGATATGTCTCCGCCGACTAAAGAGCTGATGAAGCTTGTCCTGGAAGGCAGGATCGCTCACGGCGGGAATGCTCCGCTCCGGTGGATGATGGATAACATCTATGTGCGGACAGATCCGGCAGGGAACATAAAGCCGGACAAGGAGAAGAGCACTGAACGTATCGATGGTGCGGTCGCCACGATTATGGCACTTGACCGTGCGATCCGGCACCAAAGCAGTACCGAGTCTGTGTATGATTCGAGAGGACTATTGTTCGTCTGATGGACAAGCGCGGCCAATTAGCATAAGGAGGATCAACAAGTGAGCCTGTTGACAAGCATATTCAAAGCGAGAGATAAGCCTGAAAATCGTACAGCCGGAAGCAGCTATACCTTTTTCATGGGCGGATCAACTGCAGGAAAGATCGTGACGGAGCGATCTGCTATGCAGATGACCGCCGTGTATTCCTGTGTACGCATTCTGGCAGAAGCGATCGCGGGTCTTCCACTCCACCTATATAGATATACCGATTCAGGTGGAAAGGAGAAAGCAACGGACCATCCGTTGTACTTGCTGCTCCATGATGAGCCCAACCCGGAGATGAGTTCGTTCGTCTTCCGAGAAACTCTCATGACGCACCTGCTGCTCTGGGGCAATGCCTATGCGCAGATCATAAGAAACGGAAAAGGCGAGGTCATGGCTCTGTATCCGCTCATGCCGAACAAAATGTCGGTGGAGCGGGATGAGAACGGGCAGCTGTACTACACGTACACGCGTTCCGCAGAGGAAGCCAAGACCGCCGAAACCGGCCGCGTGATCCTGCTGCCAAAAGATGTGCTGCACATTCCAGGCCTGGGCTTTGATGGCTTGGTCGGATACTCGCCGATCGCAATGGCGAAGAACGCCATTGGACTTGCTATTGCCACAGAAGAGTACGGGGCTAAGTTTTTTGCCAACGGCGCTGCTCCGTCTGGCGTGCTGGAACACCCGGGTACCATCAAGGACCCGCAGCGTGTGCGTGAAGCATGGCAAAGTCAGTTTGGCGGCAGCTCCAACAGTGGCAAGATCGCCGTGCTGGAAGAAGGCATGAAATACACGCCCATCTCCATTTCACCTGAGCAGGCACAATTCCTGGAGACCCGCAAATTCCAAATCAATGAGATCGCTCGAATTTTCCGTGTCCCGCCGCACATGGTCGGAGACCTGGAAAAGTCGAGCTTTTCTAATATTGAGCAACAGTCCCTGGAGTTCGTGAAGTACACGCTGGACCCGTGGGTCGTGAGATGGGAGCAGTCCATTGCTCGCTCACTACTTTCGGAGAATGAAAAGAAGCAGTACTTTGTGAAGTTCAATCTGGAAGGACTGCTTCGCGGCGACTATGCAAGCCGTATGAACGGCTATGCTACGGCCCGCCAAAACGGCTGGATGTCCGCCAATGATATCCGGGAGCTGGAGAACCTTGACCGGATCCCGGCTGAGGAAGGCGGAGATCTGTATCTCATCAATGGCAATATGCTCCCGCTGAAGCAGGCGGGTGCTTTTGCGCAAAGCAATACTGCATCAACTGGAGAGGAGGAAAACGAACCGGATGAAACCAAAGACGAAGAAGTTTTGGACGTGGAAGGATCAGGCGGATGGCGAAGGAACCGAAGCACGGGTCCTTGAACTGTACGGCACGATTGCCGAGGAGAGCTGGTTTGACGATGAAATCACTCCGGCAATGTTCCGAAAGGAGCTTTTCGCCGGTGACGGAGACATCGTCATCTGGATCAACAGCCCCGGCGGCGACTGTATTGCTGCCAGCCAGATCTACTCCATGCTCATGGACTACAAGGGGAATGTAACCGTCAAGATCGATGGCGTTGCGGCTTCCGCAGCTTCTGTTATCGCTATGGCTGGTACGCAAGTCCTCATGGCACCGACGGCACTCATGATGATTCACAATCCCATGACTGTTGCATTCGGTGACCATACGGATATGCAGAAGGCCATTGCAATGCTGGACGAAGTGAAGGAAAGCATCATCAATGCCTATGAGATCAAGACGAATCTTTCCCGTGCAAAGCTGTCTCATCTCATGGACAGCGAAACCTGGATGAACGCCAACAAAGCCGTAGAGCTCGGCTTTGCGGATGACATCCTCACCGATGAAAAGCTGGCGGTCGATGTGCCCGCCTATGCTTTTTCAGGCAGAGCAATTGAAAACGCACTGCTCAACAAAATCACTGCGAAGGTAAAGCCCGCAGAAAAAGCGGAGCCTGAACCGGAACCGGTGAAAGAAGAACCTGCTCCGGAGAAACCGGAGGTCAAACCAGGCCGCACCATCGATGAGCTGATGGCGCGGCTTAATCTTATTGAGCCTTAAGGAGGGCACACAAATGAACACTACCAATGAACTTCGTAATCAGCGCGCCCGCATCTGGGAACAGGCCAAGGCCTTCCTGGATTCCCACCGCGACAAGAATGGCATCCTGTCTGCTGAGGACACCGAGACCTATGAGCGCATGGAGCAGGATATCGTCAATCTCGGCAAAGAAATCGATCGTCAGGATCGTCTGGATGCTTTTGAGCGTGAGCTGAAGGCTCCTACCTCTGAGCCGCTGACCAGCAAGCCTGATGGTGCCAAGATGGAGATGAAGACCGGTCGCGCTTCCGATGAGTACAAGAAGAACTTCTGGAATGCGCTGCGTTCCAAGTATCCTCTTCCCAGCGTCACCAACGCGCTGCAGGTCGGCACCGATTCCGAAGGAGGCTATCTGGTCCCTGACGAATTCGAACGCACCCTGATCGAGGCCTTGGAGGAGGAGAACATCTTCCGCCGCATCGCTACCGTCATTCACTCCAACAGCGGCGACCGTAAGATCCCTGTTGTTGCCTCCAAGGGCACTGCGGGCTGGATCGATGAGGAAGGCCTGTACCCCGAGAGCGATGATTCCTTCGGCCAGCTCTCCCTGGGCGCGTACAAGCTGGGCACCATGATCAAGATCTCCGAGGAGCTGCTGAACGACTCCGCATTCGATATGGAAGGCTATATCACCCGCGAGTTTGCTCGCCGCATCGGTACCAAAGAAGAGGAGGCGTTCTTCAAAGGCGATGGCACCGGCAAGCCCCTCGGCCTGCTGGCCGATACCGGCGGTGCAGATATCGGTGTGACCACCACTGGTGCCAGCATCACTGCCGATGACGTGATCGACCTCTACTACAGCCTGCGCGTCCCTTACCGCAAGAAAGCCAAGTGGATCATGAACGATTCCACTGTGTCCGCCCTGCGTAAGCTGAAGGACCAGAACGGCCAGTACCTGTGGCAGCCTTCTCTGGTGGCGGGTACGCCCAACACCATTCTGGGCTGCGAGGTTATCTCCTCTCCCTTCATGCCCAGCATCGCGGCAGGTGAGAAAGCCATCGCATTTGGCGACTACTCTTACTACTGGATCGCCGACCGTCAGGGCCGCACCTTCAAGCGCCTGAATGAGCTCTTCGCTACTACCGGCCAGGTGGGCTTCCTCGGCGCACAGCGTGTGGACGGCAAGCTGATCCTGCCCGAGGCCATCAAGGTACTTAAGCTCAAGGGTACCGCTGCCTCTGGCACCTAATGATGGCGGGGGAGGCTGAGTGAGAGCCCGGCCTCCCCAATTACAATGAGGTGAAGGACATGATCGTAACCCTGGAAGAAACAAAAACTTATCTCCGTGTGGACTATCCAGATGAAGATGACCTGATAGCAAACCTGATCTCGACGGCGGAAGAACTGGTCGCACATGTGTGCCGGATGTCGCTGGGAGATATGCCGATTGCTGTCGATGGGAATATCAAGACCGCAACCCTGTATGCAGTGGCGTATCTATATGAACATAGAGAGGATGCAGACCACCATCATCTGATGATGAACCTGAGATATCTGCTGTTCGGTGTACGGGAGCCCGCATTCTAATGAAGATCGAACTGTTGAATGTCAAGATCGAGATCCAGAAGAACTCGGTCGTCACGGATCATCACGCCAACAGAAAGAATGCGTGGACCCCATTCTACACGTGCCATGCGACAGTCAGTGCTGAGGCACCCAAAGAAGATTCAGAAGCTGGGCTGATCATCGACGGCAGCAAAGCAGATTTTACAGTTCGGTACTGCAAGGCAGCTGCCGAGGTTACTTCCACAGAATACAGGATCCTCTTTAATGGACAGCTATATAACATCCTTGGTGTCGATCATATGAGCTATAAACGCCGGTCCATAAAGTATTTGTGTCAGAAGGTGGATCGTTAATGAGCAGAAGAGTGCAAATCGATCAGCTAGCTGATGCTGTAATGCGGGAACTGGAACACTATGCGGATACCACTACGGACGGCGTAAAAGCCGCAGTGAAGAAAGCTGCCAATACCGTAAAGAAAGAGATCACAGCCGGCGCTCCCGCCAGATCCGGCAAGTATGCCAAAAGCTGGCGTACCAAGACCACGAAGGAAAGTTCCTCCGCTCTGGAAATCACGGTGTATTCCCCGACAAGGTATATGCTGGCGCATCTTCTGGAACACGGCCATGCCAAGCGCAACGGCGGCAGAGTCGCCGGGAAAGCGCATATTGCTCCCGCGGAGCAGGACGGCATTGAGGAACTGGAGCATGAAATTGAGAGGAGCATACGGAATGGATAATCTGATTAGCATCATGGAGACAATCGGCATCCCATATGCATACGATCATTTTGCCGAGGGCGAGTCTCCGGCACCGCCCTTCATCTGTTTTCTCTGCCCTGGCAGCGACAACTTCGCAGCTGATGGCCGGGTGTACTTCAAAATCAATCTCGTACACATCGAACTGTACACCGATGAGAAGAATCCGGAAACTGAAAACCACGTGGAAGCCGTGCTTGATGAGCACGGCATTTTTTATGACAAGACTGAGGTCTGGATCGAGAGCGAACGGCTCTACGAAGTACTTTATTCTTTTGAGTTGGAGGTAAAAACCAATGAGCAATAAGGTGAAATACAACCTGAAAAATGTTCACGCCGCGAAGCTCACGACCGAGGTCGTTGAGGGCGTGACCAATTATACCTACGCGACGCCGAAGGCCATCCCCGGCGCTGTCAGCCTGTCGCTGGATGCCGAAGGCGAAAGCTCTCCCTTCTATGCGGACGGCATTGTGTATTTCCGCACCTATGCCAACAACGGCTACAGCGGTGATCTGGAGATTGCGCTGATCCCCGAGTGGTTCCGTACGGAGATCCTCAAGGAGATTCTGGACAGCAACGGCGTGCTGGTGGAGAAAGCCGACAATACCGAGAGCGTGAAGTTTGCGCTGCTTTTCGAGTTTGACGGCGATGAGCACGGCATCCGTCATGTTCTCTACAACTGCGCTGCCTCCCGGCCGAGCATCGAGTCTCAGACCAAGGAGGAGACGATCGAGCCGCGGACTGAGACGCTGAACCTGACAGCTGACCCCCGTGAGGACGGCCTGGTCAAGAGCCGAACCGGCGACACCACCGCCAAGGCCACCTACGACGGTTGGTATGGTGCGGTGTACGTACCCTCGCTTGAGCCTGCGGCGGAGCCGGAGGGTTAAGCCATGCAGGAAAAATCTGTTGTGATCAGCGGCAAGGAGGTGCGTTTCCGTTCCTCTGCCGCGATTCCTCGGCTTTACCGCATCAAGTTCAAACGGGACATTTTCAAGGATCTCACCAAGCTGGAAAAGTCGTATAAGGGCAAGACCGATGACGGTGAGGAGATGCAGATCGAGGATCTGGAGATCTTTGAAAACGTGGCCTACATCATGGCCTGGCACGCCGATCCCACTATCCCCGGCACTATTGAGGAGTGGCTGGATGAATTTGAGATGTTCTCCATTTACCAGGTGCTACCGGAGATTCTGGATCTGTGGGGCGCCAATCTGGTCACCGACATCGAATCTAAAAAAAACGGAATCCCAGCGCCCGGGAGATAACGACGCCGCTGTTCCTGCTCCGATGCCTGGAGATCGGGCTGTCCATGAGTGACCTCGATCTCCTGACCATTGGTATGGTTCTGGATATCTGGACGGAGAAAGGGAACGACGACTACAAGTACGGAGAGAAGGATACCGTGCGGATAGCCGGGCAGAAGGATTTCGACAATTTCTAACGGAAGGAGGCGGACTGCATGGCCGGACGCATTAAGGGCATAACTGTTGAGATCGGCGGCGACACCACAGGTCTTGAAAAAGCACTGAAGAATGTCAACAGCACGATCAAAAACACCCAGAGTCAGCTGAAGGATGTGAACCGCCTCCTCAAGCTTGATCCTTCCAACACAGAGCTACTTTCCCAGAAACAGCGGGCGCTGAAGGACGCTATTGGCGCGACGAAGGAGAAATTGGATTCTCTGAAAATCGCGCAGGAACAGGCAAAACAGCAGCTTGAAAACGGCGACCTCGGTCAGGATAAATATGACGCCCTGCAGAGGGAAATCATCGAGACGGAGCAGGAGCTCCGCCGCCTGCAGGAAGAGGCAGCGTCCACCAGTGTGGCGCTGTCGAAGATCGACCAGGCCGGTAAAAAGATGGAGGCTTTCGGAGACTCCGTCACCAGCGCCGGTCAGAAGATCATGCCCGCATCCATGGCGGTCGCCGGTCTTGGCGCTGCCGCCGTAAAGACAGCCGCCGATTTTGATACCTCCATGAGCAAGGTCGCGGCTGTATCCGGAGCAACCGGGGATGACCTGGACGCTCTCCGGGATAAGGCCCGGGAAATGGGCGCGAAGACCAAGTTCTCCGCCTCTGAAGCAGCTGATGCCATGAACTATATGGCAATGGCGGGCTGGAAGACCGGCGACATGCTGGAAGGCATCGAGGGCATCATGAACCTCGCCGCAGCTTCCGGTGAAGACCTGGCAACCACCTCTGATATTGTGACTGATGCGCTGACAGCATTCGGTCTGACCGCCCAGGACTCTGGGCACTTTGCGGACATTCTTGCCGCCGCATCCTCTAACGCCAACACCAACGTTGCCATGATGGGCGAAACGTTCAAGTACTGTGCGCCTATCGCCGGGGCATTGGGTTTCTCAGCGGAAGACACCGCCGAGGCAATCGGTCTGATGGCGAATGCTGGTATTAAGAGCACGCAGGCCGGTACCGCACTTCGCACAATCATGAACAACCTTTCCGGCGAGGTAAAGATCACCGGCTCCGCTCTCGGCGAGGTTACCATTGCAACTACCAATGCGGACGGCTCCATGCGTGATTTGTCAGACATCCTTTCGGATTGCCGCGGGGCTTTTTCTCAGCTTTCCGAATCGGAGCAGGCCGCCGCAGCCGAGACGCTTGTCGGTAAGAACGCCATGTCCGGCTTCCTGGCGCTGATGAACGCCGGCGAGGGAGATATTGAAAAGCTTTCTTCCGCAATCGACAGCTGTTCGGATACCTTCGTCAAGACCGTGGACGGCGCGATCATTCCCATGTCCCAGGCGCTTGAGGAAGGCGTTGAATGGATTGAGGAATATAACGGCGTGTCGGAAAAGATGGCCGCTGTTATGCAGGACAATCTCGGCGGTCAGCTGACGATCCTCAAGTCGCAGATTCAGGAGCTTGCTATTTCCTTCGGTGAGATGCTGATGCCGGCCATCCGCGCCATCGTCAGCAGGGTTCAGGCTTTCGTGGACAAACTGAACGGCATGAGCGAAAGCCAGCGGAAAGCGGTGCTGACTATCGGCCTGATCATTGCGGCTCTCGGCCCACTGCTTGTTATCCTCGGCACGGTCATTTCCAAGGTCGGCGTGGTCATGCAGGGCTTTGTGAAGCTGGCGACCGGTGTGAAGAAACTGGGTGTTGCTGTCAAAGCAGGCACCGGTATCTTCGGCAAACTCGGCGCGGCTCTCGGCGGCATCTCCGCGCCCGTACTGGCCGTGATTGCTGTCATTGCCATTCTGGTCGCAGCGTTCAAGCACCTGTGGGATACCAACGAGGAATTTCGCAACGCCATCACTGCCATATGGAATGGGATCGTCAGCAAGATCCAGGCTTTCTGTCAGGGCATCGTTGACAGGTTGAACGCTCTCGGCTTTGAATTTGGCTCCATCGTGGATGTGCTGAAAAGCCTGTGGGACGGACTTTGCCAGTTCCTCGCGCCGGTCTTTGAAGCCGCGTTTTCTGTTGTTTCAACCGTTCTCGGCTCAGTGCTCGATGTGATCACGGGGCTGCTTGATGTGTTTATCGGCCTGTTCACGGGGAACTGGAGCCAGATGTGGGACGGCGTGAAAGTGATCTTCTCCGGCGTATGGGATGCCATCACCGGCCTTTTCGATACTGCGCTGAATCTGCTGAAGTCTCTGGCAGAGGTCGTTTTCGGCTGGTTTGGCACCACATGGGAGACTGTGTGGACAAGCATCAAGTCGTTCTTTGAGACAATCTGGAACGGCATCATTGCTTTCTTTTCCGGCATTTGGAACAGCATCGTTTCTACCGTCACCGCGCAGATCAATGCCGTAAAAACTGTGGTCACTACGGTTTTCAATGCCATCAAGGCCACCGCGACTACGATCTGGAACGGGATCAAGACCGCCATCTCCACGGTCGTGGACGGCATCAAAAGCAAAGTTTCTTCCGCGTTTGAATCCGTGAAGAACACTGCCACAAACCTGTTCAACGGAATCAAGAGCACCGCCACATCCGTATGGAATGGAATCAAGACGGCAATCGTCACTCCCATCGAGGCGGCTCGGGACAAGATCCGCTCGGCTCTCAATGCGGTCAGCGGCTTTTTCTCCGGCCTGAAGCTGCAGCTGCCGCATATCAAACTGCCGCATTTCCGCGTGTCCGGTACGCTCTCTATCTCTCCTCCGAGCGTCCCGCACCTGTCTATCGACTGGTATAAGGAGGGCGGCATCATGACCAAGCCTACGGTCTTCGGCATGAACGGCAGCGCCCTGATGGCGGGCGGCGAAGCGGGATCGGAGGCGATCCTGCCTTTGAGCGGTTTCTATAAGCAGCTTGAGGCCATGCTGACCGAAAAGCTAAATATGCACAATGTGGAAAAATATCTGGCCGTCATTGCCGCCAACAGTGGCAAGGGCATCTACCTGGATGACGGAACCCTAGTCGGACGGCTGCTGCCCGCTATCGACAGCGGCCTGGGACACACACAGAAGCTGAATGCGAGGTTGAGCCTATGAAGCCTGACGTAACCATAAACGGAGTCTCCATGCTCAGCCTCGGCTGGCTGCGTGAGACAGTAAACTTCCCGACACCGCAGTCGCAGAGAAACACGATCACGGTGCCGGGAAGAAATTCTCCTATTCGATTCACGGAGGCGCTGGGACGGGTAGCCTATCAGCCGCGCTCTTTTGATATGACCTTTTCCATGCTGGGTACCCGGTCAGAATACGACCAGCTGGTCAGCGCGGTCGTGAACCAGTTCACCGGACAGCTTTGCCGGGTGACGCTGACGGAAGACCCAACTCTGTATGCGCTTGGGACGCTTGAGGCCGATCCGACCTATGATCCGCTCACTGGGAAGGGTACCCTTGTGTTGTCCTGCACGGACGGAGATGCCTTTCTCTACTATGTTGAGGAGACGGTTGAGAATATCACCGGCAGCGGCACAGTCATTCTTCATAATGACTATATGCCCGTTGTGCCGGTCATTACCGCTACAGCGGAAACCACCCTCCGCTGGGTGGCTGACGGAGAAGCCTTCCACAAGACCATCAGCGCTGGAACGTGGGAGATCCCCGAGTTGGAACTGCGGCATGGAGACAACTCAGTGTCCGTCGCAGGTGAAGGAGCAACGACCTTCATTTACAGACAGGGACGGCTATAAAGTGTCTTCCGAAAGCCCCAGAAATGTGGTATACTCCATCTCGACAACTCGGAAATTGATGAAGGAGTGTGATTGTATGAAAAAGGTATGGACATATTTTGCGATAGGCTGTGTAGTCGCAATCATAGGTATGTTCTTTTCTGACATTTGCGGAGATTTCTTCAATGGTATGGATTATGGAAGTGCTTGTGTATTAGCTCACTACGGATAAAGAAGCAAGGAGAGGTTAAAAATTTTTGCCGTTCCCA